>Ga0115002_10000462_pt1 | contig 58145 bp, 43 predicted proteins | sample ArcticOcean_MG_C_8_FD_89576 | JGI IMG/M metagenome (GOLD analysis project Ga0115002, IMG submission 89576) | Marine microbial communities from western Arctic Ocean - ArcticOcean_MG_CB11_86 | ecosystem: Environmental > Aquatic > Marine > Oceanic | place: Arctic Ocean: Canada Basin | collected... | reverse complement strand
GGAGAGAAAATGGTCACCCAATGCGTTTACTGCGGTGCCGAGTTAAGCGAATCGCCAGTGGCGTCCGATCAGGGTGGTGACAGTTTTTCTCCCTGTCCGCAATGCGGCAAATTGTCAGGCGGGTTAGAAACTACGTCGGCTACCGAAAGATTATCCAAAATGGCCAGAAGCTCGCCAGCGGATGTGGTCTTCACCGGACAGCCGTTCCAGGAGCCCTACCGGCTAGCCGTTGCCATTGCAGGCAGCTTGATGTTGCTGTTTTCGGCCTTCTGCCCATTACTTCAGCAGACGTATCGAATGGGAATCGCTTACGGCGGAAGTCTTGAAACCACTACCTCGTTGAACCTGTTTGTCATGCAACCAGGGGCGGCGACGGTACTCGTATTGATGGCCTTCCTCAGCATCGGCATGGCGGCCTACCGCCATTATGGGTTCATATGGATAACCGTGCTTGTATCACTGTTCATCCTTGGCGCTACCATTGTCGATATTGCCCAATATTCTCGAGACCTCTATCCAGGCTGGGGGTCCGCCGTTGCCGTCATTGCGATGGCCATGATGTTGCTGTCGACAAAAGACCGGCTGCCTGTCCGCCGATGATCGAAGTCGGCTTCAGCAACTTCAACTCCGCCTCTCCTGTTGTCCGACGCTGACGGCCAACTGCGTTAACTGTTGATAGAGGGGACGATGTAACCAAACCAGAACAATCCAGCTCAGGTGAAACCCTCGCGCCGAAAGCCAGGACAGGAAAACCACTTTCACACGGAGAAGAGGAAATGGCACATCAATGCGTTTTTTGCGGCGCCATGTTAAGCGAGTCAACAAAGTGGACCGCCGCCGGCGACGGTCCCGTCAGCGTTTCTACCTGTCCTCGCTGCGGAAATTTTTCAGGCAGACCAGAAAGCACATCGGCTTCCGAGAGAGCACACAAAATGGCTCGCCTTTCGAAAGCGGTCAGGGTCGTCAGTGGCCAACCGTTCAAGGAGCCCTACCGGTTGAGCGTTGCAATGGCCGGCGTCCTGTTGCTGCTGTTCTGCACGTTTTGTCCTTTACTCCAATTGCAAGAAAACCAGTCGTTCGTTAACGGCGCTCGTATGCGTGTAACCAGCGCAGCGTCGATGAACCTGTTTGTACTGCACCCACCCGCCGCCGCACTACAAATAATGGTGGTCTTCCTGGCATTTGGACTGTCGTTCTGGCGTTACTACAGCGGTCTCTGGTTACCGGCACTTGCCTCCGTCTTTATTTACAGCGGTGCAATATTAACTATCGCCGAGCGCTGCCAACCACTCTATCCGGCCTGGGGAATTGCGGTGGTGATAATCGCATTGGTCCTAATCTTGATTACCACAAGAGACCGGCTGCCTCACCGCGGATGATCCGCTGGTCTGCGCCCAGGCTACGAAAACCACTTTCACACGGAAAAGACAACAATGGCACAATCATGCGGATTCTGCGGCTCGGCGATAAGTAACACAGAATCCAGCTCGATAACCCATGGAGGTGCTGCCACCCTGCTGGCCTGCCCGCAGTGTGGTAACTGGTCTGGTGCGACAGTATCCAACACGAGATCCGTCGACATGGCTCATTATCCATTTAGCGAACGCAGGCGACTGGCAGTCGCCAGTATCGGCGCCCTGCTGCTGATGATTTCTGCCTACTGCCCACTGCTGCTGCCGAACAGTTGGGAAAAGCAAGAGGTCTGGAACCTGTTTAGGCTGCAGCCGATGGCGGGATTCGCAATCGTGGCGGTGGCCCTTGTCAGCATTGTCATGGCAGTCTGGGGCTTTTACAGATTTCTCTGGATATCGATCGGCACAGGATTGATCACGATTGTTATGAGCATCGTCTCATACCGTTACCTCTTTCGTGACACCTTCCCGGCCTGGGGATGCCTTGTCGCCTTTCTAGGCCTGCTGCTGATGTCGCTTACGACAAGGGACCGGCTGCCCGATCTCGCATGATCTGCCCGGCTGCTCCCAGGCTACAGAGTTTTTGATAAGCTTCGTCGAGCGGAATACCGTGGTCCTTGCCCGGCGAGAAACCACAGTCAGGTGTCAGCATCAAGCGATCCGCCGCCACATACTCCAGCGCCTTTTCGACTCGCTGGACCACCGTCTCAGGCTGGTCAATTTCCTCAAATCGCACGTCGATGCAGCCCAGTCCAATTAACGTATGTTCGGGCATCTCCTTAAGGACGGCGACATCACCGGCCACGGGAATACTGAATTCCATCATCAGCTGGTCGACTTTCAGCTGCCGGATCGCATCCAGGATTGCTTCATAACCTCCCGCGGCACCCCACCCTTCGCGAGCCCAGTTGCGGCGACAAAGATGGACAGCCAATCGGACTCCGTCGACTCCCTCAACGATTGCGTTGATCCATTCCACTGCCTTGCGCATCTCGTCATCCGGATCAGCAAACGTGGCACGGACCTCGGGGTCGACTAGCACACAGAGATGCGGCTCGTCCAGCTGGATGATATCCACGCCGACATCCCGAATTGCCAGCAATTCCTCTCGTATGACCGGAACAAGCTGTTCGCAAAATGCCTCGCGAGTTGGATAGACTCCCTGAGAGTGTTCCGGCTCCCACATCCGCTGGCCAATCAAGTAAGGCGACGGCAGTGCCACCTTGGTGAGGCCATCCGTATTATCTTTCAGGAACTGGGCCTCGCGTGCCACGATTCCGCTATCCCTCGGCCTGAGTTCCCCGGTCACGACCTGGTGATAGCCAAACAACTCGCGCTCGATCCACTCAAAGCCATCCAGCAGGTCGGCGATCACATCTACATACGTCTCCCGTCGCCACTCGCCATCGGAGACGACATTGATACCTGCCTGCTGTTGCAAGTCGATAACAAAGCGGACAGCATCATCCGTCCGCTGCTGCAACTCTGCCGACAAGTTCGCTCCGGCAGCCGTCCGGGCAGCGAGCAGATCCTTGACGTACTGGGGGCGTGGCATGCTGCCAATCACTGCGGTGGGAAAGAGTGGATAGTCGTTGGACATGGTGAAGCTGGTTCTTGTGGGTAAAGTAGCAATAACACACCGGACTGAAGATGACGCATTATTTCATCCAGCCACCGCCACCGCCACTGGCTACCACGATCTGTCAGGCATGGTCGCGTGCTCGGTACATTATCGGCTTGGAGCTGAGCGGTTATATTCATATCCAGACGACTCCCCGACACGGTAGCGGCATTTCATGAATCCGACTTTCGACAATCGCTTCACTCGAGAACTTCCAGCAGACCCGGAAGAAGCCAATTTCCTGCGACAGGTGATGGGTGCCTGTTATTCGCGAGTCACGCCAACCGCCATGCCGGCGCCCAAACTTGCCAGCTTCTCGCAGGACGTGCTCGACCTGCTTGGCCTCGACGTCGACCCGCACAGCTGCTCGGACTTTGCCGAGGTCTTTGGCGGCAATCGCCTGCTGGACGGCATGGACCCTTTTGCGATGTGTTATGGAGGTCACCAGTTCGGCAACTGGGCGGGCCAGCTTGGCGATGGCCGTGCCATCAATCTTGGCGAGCTTGTCAATCCACAAGGCGAACACTGGACGCTGCAGCTCAAAGGCTCCGGCCTGACACCCTATTCCCGCTCGGCCGACGGCCTGGCGGTGCTGCGATCATCTGTTCGTGAGTTTCTCTGCAGCGAAGCGATGTATCACCTCGGCGTTCCCACCACCCGGGCACTCAGCCTCGTGGTCACCGGCCAGGAGGTGAGACGCGACATGTTCTACGACGGCCACCCGAAAATGGAGCCGGGAGCCATTGTCTGCCGCGTCGCACCTTCTTTCCTGCGGTTTGGGAATTACCAGATCTTTGCCGCTCGCAATGACCCAGCCAACTTGCAGCGACTGCTCGACTTCACACTCCGCAACGACTTTTCAGAACTCGGTGAGCCAAGCCCCGCGACATACCTGCGCTGGTTTGACGAAGTCTGCCAGCGGACCGCCGACATGATCGTGCACTGGACTCGAGTCGGCTTCGTCCACGGCGTGATGAACACCGACAACATGTCAATCCTCGGTCTGACGATCGACTATGGCCCTTATGGCTGGCTGGAGGATTACGATCCCGGCTGGACGCCCAACACTACGGATGCCCAGGGGCGTCGTTATTGCTTTGGTCAGCAACCGCAGATGGCACTCTGGAACCTCGCCCAGCTGGCCAACGCGCTGCTGCTGGTTGTCGACGACAAGGAAGCCCTGGAAGCATCCTTGCAGTCGTACACCAGCTCGTTCCAGGATGGCTGGAAGACCATGATGGCCAACAAGCTTGGTCTTGTCAGCTTTGAGGAAGCAACCGATGGCCCCTTGGTCCATGACCTGCTTGATTTGTTGCAACAGGTCGAAACCGACATGACGATCTTTTTTCGTCTGCTGGCTGACCTGCCATCCGAGTCCTCACAAAGCGACAGCTCAGCATCGCTTATCGAACCCCTGCTGGAATCCTACTATCTGGAATCCCAACTGTCGGATGAGCACCAGCAGGCCACGATCGACTGGCTGCGGCGATACCAGCAGAGGCTCAAGCACGATGACAGATCCGACGATGATCGACGGGCAGCAATGAATGCCGTCAATCCAAAGTACGTACTGCGTAACTACCTGGCCCAGCTGGCAATCGACAAGGCCGAGGATGGCGACTACTCGCTGGTCGATGAACTGCTGGAATTACTGCGGCATCCTTACGACGAGCAGCCGGAAAGCCAGCAGTACTTTGCCAAGCGACCGGAATGGGCCCGTGACCGGCCAGGCTGTTCCATGCTCTCCTGTAGCTCGTAATCCTCGCCCGTACCTTAACGGTGCGTCAGCGTGCTCAGCGGCAGCGTGAATTCGTGAACGACATCGCCATCAATGGTGACAACTTCGAGTTGGATAAACGGGTCCTCAGCTGTGGTATCGAACCGCATGCGAGCAAACGAACAGGTCTTGTTGTAACCCCACACCAGGCCGTCGGTCTGGACCACCTTGTGCGTGTGACGATTGGTCAACCTGGAGCTCTCGAACTCGTAAAGATCATAGCCCTTCGGGCGTGGTGTTATTCGCAAGTCGGTTCGGTGTCGATCTGCGGCGATCAGCAGGAGTCCGTTGATTTTATTGGCTTCGACGAATGAGAAGATCTCCTCTCGTTCTTCGGCGAATCCGTCCCAGGTGTCATTACTGCCCGGCTTGACGCCGACCGTCCAGGGAACTGGCGAGGCCAGCACCTTGAATGTCGCTGTGGAATTCTTGAGAGTCTCCAGCAGCCATTCCTTTTGTGCTGAACCGAGCATACTCGCTGTGCCACTGCGGCTTCGGTAAAAGCGGCCATCGAGCATGATGAAGTGGACGTCACCGATGGTGAAGTCGTGCCAGCAGCCGGGCTGGGTTTCACCACCACCATAAGCCGGGTTCACCCAGTTCTGCTGAAATGACTCCCAGACCTGCCGTTTCCACGCTGGCTTCTCAGTTTCCGGACCGGGAATACAGTCATTGAGGCCAAAATCATGGTCATCATATATGGCATACATGCTCGTGCCAGATACCAGGCGTTTCCACTCAGGACGTGATTGGCGGCGATAGTAGCAATACCGACGAGTCAGGTCATGTTTCGGATCATCGATATAGACATTGTCCCCCAGCATCAGGAAGGCCAGCGGCCGAGTCATGCGGATTGTGTCCCACATATACTCCCACTCGGGAACAAATCCCGCGCCACCACCAAAACCAACGTGGAACTTACAGGCCTCGCCTACTTTTGGGTAAGTCTGGAATCGAGTGTTCTCAGCTTTGGCCTTGATTCCGTCGACCAGCACCTCGTACTTGTAAACGCAATCGGGCTGCAACTGATTGACCTGCAGAACGGCGGTATAGTCGCTGGCAGCCGTTGTTGATGTCGTGCCCGTGACTGCTGCCGACTCAGCGGCACCGGCTTGGGTAACACGCACCACCACCTCAGACGAGTCTGCCGTGCGAACCCAGAAACTGGCAGTGGTGCTAGTCACCGACCCCAGCATGGGGCCATGGACAAGTTGCAGCCTGGTCTGGTCGAGGGACCACTGCTTGTATTGGTTCGTCTCGTAGAGTGCGGACAGCAGGTCGCGGGGGCCGGCTTTGAGCCGGCCGAAAGGCAAGCCCGCCTTAAGTGCTGCCTGGGACAAATCAACTGCTGCTTCGGTTTTTCCCTGTTTCAGTGCAGACAGCATCTGCACAAACTTCCTCTCCGACGTCGTCTGGTCCCCCTTTGCCAATTCTGCCGCCGCTTTCTCAAAGGCCCCCAGGGCAATATGGCGCACGGCATTTCGCTCTGGATCATGTTGGCCTGCAAGGGGAGTGGTCGAGGCCATTAGCAGGCTCGCCACGATCAGGTAAGTGAAGCGTTTCATTGATATTCGATCTATGGGGGGTGTATCGAACGATGCCGTCATTATTGGTTTGGTAAAGGGGAGCTACCCTTCTGCAGCGATTGTATGAAGTCGGGGCATTTCGTAGTATCACGAACGCTCGAGTGCCTTGGCAATTCCTCTCGAATGGAACGATCGGTTTGAGCTCGACCGCAAACACTCTCCCCCAGCTACCGGTTGCCCTGCAGCATGCCATGGCCGAGCTACGGCGTGGCGCCAGCGATATGCCGAAGTGCGGGCTGGCTGAAAAAATAGCCGTCGTAAGGGAGATTCGGGAACGGCTGGTGACCCATGCCACTGAGTGGATTGAGGTATCCTGTGCATTCAAAGAAGTGGTGACAGCTGCCCAGAGAAGCGAGGAGATTCTGGCAGGTCCCTCCACTACCGCTCGCTACCTGACCTTGCTGATCCGCTCACTGGCTTCCATCAAAAGGACTGGCAGACCCAGTGTGCCCGCCAGGATCACCACCCTCTCCGACGGCCGATTGCGGATACCGGTTTTTCCAGCCCAGGGCGTCTACGACTCGCTCTTGTTCAGTGGACTGCGGGCCGAGGCCTGGATGCAGCCAGATGTGACTCGCTCAACAATTCACGGTGACCGCCTGGCCGCCGTACTTGACCCACCCTCGCCAGCGCCGATTACGCTGGTCCTGGGAGCTGGTAATGTTTCGGCAATACCACTCACGGACAGCCTGACCAAGCTCTTTCATGAGGGACAGGTCGTGCTACTCAAAATGAACCCGGTGAACGAGGCGCTGACGCCAGTTTTCCGCAAAATGCTGGCTCCGATCATCGACCGCGGCTGGATGCAGATTGTGACGGGTGGGGCCGACATTGGGCAGGCTGCCATGCAGATCGATGACGTCTCCACGGTCCACATCACCGGATCGCACCATACGCACGACAAGATCGTCTGGGGAGCCAGCGATGATGAGCAAGAACAGCGCCAGGCCGCGGATACACCGCTACTGGAAAAACCGATCACCAGTGAACTGGGCAATGTAACTCCCTGGATCATCGTGCCGGGCAGCTATTCCAACAAGCAACTTAGGTTTCAAGCGACCAACGTGGCCGCTTCGATGACCAACAACGCGGGCTTCAACTGTCTGACAACCCGATTGATCATAACTCACAAGGGTTGGAGTCAACGGGAGGAATTCCTCGACGGCGTGGAAGCCTCGCTGGCCCGGACTCCGCAACGGTCTCCCTACTATCCCGGGACTGCTGCTCGCTTTGAACGATTTACCGGTGCCCCTCCCGAGGCGGCGGAGGACGGTTCCTTTCCATGGCTGCTGATGCGCGACGTCAATCCAGAAGAAAAACCGTTACTATTTCAGGACGAGTCCTTCTGCTCCGCTTGCGTCGAAATCCAACTGGAAGCAAACAGCCCGGAGGAGTTTCTCCAACGCGCTGCCGACTTCTGTAACACGCGGCTATTTGGAACCCTCTGCGCCACGATCACGATGCCCAACCCGTTCCGGCGGCAACAACAGCAGCTTGTTGAGGATGTTGTCAGCGGGTTGAACTACGGCACTGTTTGTATCAACCAGTGGCCTGGGCTCGTATTCGGATTGATGACGCCCCCCTGGGGTGCCGCTCCGGGCAGTAGTCTCAAGGATATCCAGAGTGGCTGTGGGGATGTCCATAACCTCTACTTCCTGGACAAGCACGAGAAGATTGTCTTGCGCGGTCCGCTATGTAACTTCCCCAAACCGATCTGGTTTCCATCCCACCGGCGAGCCGAGAAAATAGCCTTGAAGCTAATCCGTTTTTATGACCGACCGGCACTTCATCGACTGCCTGGTTTGTTTCTCCCGGCACTACTCGGTTAGAGCTGATCCTGCGACCGCCCGGTCACACTCACACTCACCACTCCATCTGCCGAAAGCGCTCGCCGATGCCCATGCTTTCAAGCAATCGCTGCTCAATACCGATCAGCTGGCAGGTTCTGTTCAGCCTTTCGGCATGCTGCCTGCTGCTGGGATGCTCCGACGCCAGCAACGAAACGCCGAAAATGACTTCAGTCCCGCCGTCCGTCGAGATGCAGGTTAAGTTGGCTCCCAAGACACACGTGGTAAAGCTATCCGCATCGGTCCAGTACGAGTTACAGTCACGCTTGATCAACGCCGTTCCGGGCGACACGATTCAGCTTGAAGAAGGTATTTACCAGCTGAACGGGCAACTTGATGTCAGCTGCGACAATCTGACCATCCGGGGACGCGGCCACGATAAGACGATCCTTTCATTTCGCGGCCAGCAGGTCGGCAGCGAGGGACTGGTAGCCACCGGCAACTCGCTGGTGATTCAAGACCTGGCGGTTGAGGATGCTGCCGGCAATGCCATCAAGGTGCTTGGTGCTGAGGGAGTTATCTTTCGTGGAGTACGGACCGAGTGGACGGGCGGTCCCAGCCCCGACAATGGTGCTTACGGAATCTATCCCGTGCAGTGCTCCAATGTGCTGATCGAGGATTGTATCGCCATCGGTGCTTCGGATGCCGGGATCTACGTGGGCCAATCGTACGATGTGATTGTGCGGGGCTGTCGCGTTGAGCAGAACGTGGCCGGCATCGAGATCGAGAACACACACCGGGCGGATGTCTACGACAACGTGGCGACCAACAATACCGGCGGATTGCTGGTTTTTGATTTACCCGGACTACCCGTCACCAACGGTTCCAAGGTACGGGTCTTCAAGAACAAGATTTTCCAGAACAATACACCGAATTTCGCGCCCCCCGGAAATATCGTGGCCACCGTTCCCGCCGGCACCGGTTTGATGATCATGGCCATGGACGATGTCGAAGTTTTCGAGAATGAGATCTCGGACAACCAATCGACCGGCATCTCGATTGTCAGCTTCCTGATCACCGGGCGGCCCCCAAAAGACCCTGACTATGATCCCTACCCGGAAGGGATCTGGATCCATCACAACGTGTTCAGCGGCGGCGGCGACAAGCCCTCGGGCCAGCTGATGGAGTCCCTCGCCGCGGTACTGGGAACGCCCTTTCCCCAGATCTTCTACGATGGCATCGCGCCGCCAGAAACGACGGGAGATAGTCCAGCACCGCTGGTTATCTCTGACAATGGTGAGGTCACTTTCGCCAACGGCAATGTCGCCAGCCTGAGTCCCGAGAGTATTGCCGCCGGAACCTATGCTCCGGACCTGAATGCAGATAACTACCTGGGCACGCGGGCGGCGATCAAGCCAGTCTCACTCAAGCCCCTGCCCGAACCTCGTCTCAACGGCAACCCAGCTGTCATGATCTACCGGCAGGCCCCCAGCCTGCTTTCAGAGTGGGGCTTGTTCGAGGGGACGGGGAACACACAGCAGCCGATTGAAGGTGTGATCCCCTATCAACTCAACACGCCATTATTTTCCGATCACACCAGCAAATTCCGTTTCATTCGTTTGCCGACAGGCCAGGCCATGACCTACAGGGCACAGGGTGCCCTGTCCTTTCCCGTGGGGACAATCATCGCCAAGACTTTTGCATACAGCGACGACATGCAGGACGACAACTCCCCCCTGCAATTGCTGGAAACACGAATTCAACAACACACCGCGAGCGGTTGGTACGGTTTCTCCTATCTCTGGAATGAGGACCAGACGGATGCCCAGCTCGTGCTGGGCGGCGCCAGTCGAGAAGTCAGCTGGGTAAATGCCGACGGCGCTACCCAGTCCAACAATTACCAGATTCCCAATGCCAACCAGTGCCTGGTCTGCCATAGCCAGGATGGGCACTTTGTACCCCTGGGGCCGACGGCAGCGAACCTCAACCGTGATTTCAACTATCCATCAGGCCACCAGAATCAGCTGGACCATTTCCAGCAGGCTGGCCTGCTGGTTGATGCCCCGCAACTGGATTTTGTCGACAGCCTGCCCGTCTATGACGACTCGTCGACCGGTTCCATCCCTCAACGGGCGCGTGCCTGGCTGGATGTTAATTGTGCTCATTGCCATAACCCCAAGGGCACCGCCAGAACATCGGGCCTCGACCTCAGCGTGAGCCAACAGGAACCGGCTCGCTTTGGCGTCTGGAAATCGCCCGTGGCGACAGGTCGTGGTTCGGGTGGGCGGAAGTTTGATATCGTGCCTGGCAAGCCGGCTGAATCGATCCTGCTTTACCGGCTGGAGTCCGACGAACCGGGCGTGCGGATGCCCAACCTGTCCCGCAATCTATCCCATCCCGCGTCCCTGTCATTGATTGAACAGTGGATTGCGGACATGCCCGTCGAGGAACAGTAACTGTTCAGTGCCAGCTGGGCTCAGGCCGCATCCTTCTGGGGTGGCCGAGCCGTGAACACGGCACAGGCAGCCAGCACCGCGATCACCAGGAAGATCACCAATGCTGGCTGATGCGAACCGAAATGGTCGGAAGCTAACGCCAATGGCAACGGCCCGCAGGCCGAGGCAATCGCGCTGATGCTCATCGCCGTGCCGGCAATCGCTCCCTGGTTCTTGCGGCCGTAGAAATTCACCCAGACAACCATGCCGGTGCTGCGCAGGATACCGCCGTTGATGCCAATCATCACGGCGTAGGGAATTGCCATCCAGGGATTGGTCATCGTGAGCAGCAGGGATACGGCTGCTGCCAGGCCGCAAACGCTCAGACAGATCAGGTAACGAGCGGGAATAATGCCGGTAAAATATCCGGCGATCAGCGAGGAGAGGATGGCGGTGGCGGCCTGGATAGCCAGCAACCAGTAGGCGTAATGTGTTGGGACACCCGCCGGAGCGAGCACTTCCGCCTGGTAAAACACCAGCCCCGTCCCGATCATGCCCCAACTCGCCACGCCCGCTAACAACTTCCAGAAAGTGGCCGTCCGCAGAGCCTCGGCCACGGTCCAATTCAGCTGGCTGATTTCGCTGTTGGCAACAACCGGCGCAACTACACTCACCTCATCAGGGTCATTGCCAGGCCTGCCCAGGTCAGGCAAGAGGCCAACATCTTCCGGACGGTTACGGACAAACAACAAGGATGGGATCACCGTCGAGATCCAGAGAATGGCGGCCAACATCAACCACGTTTCTCGCCAACCGTAAAGCCCGATCATTGTGTGACTAAAACCAGGCGTGACCATCACTGAAAGCGAACCACCCAGTCCGGCGATGCCCATGGCCAGGCCGCGCCGCTTCTCAAACCATTCACCCACCAACCAGGTCGCCACCAGGCTCAACAGGCCCTGGCCGAGCAGTCGGCAAAAGAACATGCCGGCATACAATACGATGATAAAGTCCTGGGGCACCGCACTCATCAGGCAACAGGCAGCTCCCAGGGCGGCGGCACCTATGGCCATCAAGCTGCGGGCACCATGACGATCGATGATCCGTCCCAGCAGCGAATAGTTTAAGGCAGCCAGTGCCGTGGCAATCATGTACGCCGTCGAGTACGTGGTCTGGCTGAGACCCAGATCCGTCGCCATCGGGCCCGCAAAGGTCCCCATCGAGTGAGTCTGGCCTGGCCCGGACATGAAATTCGAGAGCGCAGCAAAAGCCAGGATCACGATTCCGTAGTGGGCAAATCGTACCGGCGGAAATGTCTTCCGTGCTGACTTGGCATCGCTTGTCGGCAATGCCAGCGAGGGAGGCGGCATGCAGCTGGATCGTCTGATGGTGCGGGCAAAGAAAGAGTATCGCAGCCCCAGCAAGAACTGACCAGAGCAACAACGGCGACCGCCGAAGCCTATAATGGGGATCTCATTTTCCCAGCGAACGGTCATCTCACGTCCCCCATGCAAATCCGCTGCCCCCACTGCCACAACGGCATCGAGCTGATCGACGACTCTGATTTCCAGAGCGTCAGTTGCCCCAGTTGTGGCAGCGTGTTCGGACTAGTGGACGTGGAAGAAGATGACATCGCCACGCTCGGCCATTCCGACCCAAACAGTGGACCGTCATCTCAAATCGACCAGTCGGGCAAGTACGCCATTGCGCATTTCAAATTGACCCATGAAATTGGTCGCGGTGCCTTTGGCAGTGTCTGGCGAGCTGACGATACCAAGCTGGACCGGACGGTGGCGGTTAAGGTGCCGCGGCCCGGTCATTTCACTCGGGATACCGCCGAGCTGTTCCTGCGAGAGGCGCGTTCAGCAGCACAGCTGAGTCACCCCAGTATCGTCACGATCTATGAAATCGGTCGCCATGATGACCGCATCTACATTGTCAGTGACTTTATCGATGGCAAGTCGCTTGATCAGCTGCTCAAGCAGCGGCGTATGTCTGTCCGCGAATCTGTCGAATTGTGTGTTATTGTCGCCGGTGCTCTTGAACACGCTCATGTAAATGGCGTCATCCACCGTGACCTCAAACCTGCCAACATCCTCCTCAATCACAACGAACAACCATTCCTGACGGACTTTGGCCTGGCCAAGCGAGAGGCCGGCGAGATCACCATGACCATGGAAGGGAAAGTTCTGGGGACGCCGGCATACATGCCCCCCGAACAGGCGCGGGGCGAAAGTCATCACGTCGATCGCCGTGCCGATATCTACTCGCTGGGCGTGATCCTCTATGAACTTCTTAGCGGCGAACTCCCATTTCGTGGCACGACGCAGATGCTATTGCATCAGGTCATGAACGAAGAGGCCACCAGTCCCCGAAAACTTAATCATTCCATTCCGCGTGACCTCGAGACAATTACGCTCAAGTGCCTGGAAAAGGACCCTGCTGGGCGATACCAGACGGCAGAGGAGCTGGCAGCCGACCTGCAGCTATGGCTGGATGGCCAGCCGATTCAGGCACGACCGACAAGCTGGCTGCAACATAGTTTTCGGTGGTGCAAGCGGAAGCCCTCCACAGCGGGACTGGTTTTTGTCAGCATCGCTGCGGTGATTACAATCCTGGCCGTCGGTGCCAGCTATAACAGCCAGCTTCGACGCGAGTACAAACGAGCAGAGGCCAGCGCCACCGATGCCAACGAGGCGCGTGATTCGATTGACCGGGAACGCGCTGACGCTCGGGCAGATGAGAAGTCTGCCAGGGAACGGGCCGAACACGCACTTCACGTATCCCGACAACAGGAATACGTCTCAGATATGCTGCTGGCACAACTCTATTGGGAAGAAGGGAACCGCCCGCGAGTGAAATCGATCCTGGAACACTACAAAGATGATCCACAGATGATGGGCTTTGAATGGCATTACTGGAATCGCCAGCTGGCGGGCGAGGCTGTCGAGACAATCCGACCAGGCCATACCGGTGCAATCAATAGCGTGGCATTCAGTCCCGATGGCCAGCGACTCGCCTCGGGATCAGAGGACACGACGATCAAGATCTGGAATGAATATGCTGCTGACATAATGACACTCGGCGGCCATACGGGCCCCGTGCGTTCCGTCGCCTTCGATCCGAGTGGCAGGTATCTCGTGTCCGGAGGGTCTGACGGTATCGTGCGAATTCACGATATGGATAACCCCCTGGATGTGCGGCAATTCGAACGGCATGATGGCGGAATCACGGCCGTCTCATTCCTTGGCACTACAGATAGGATTGCCTCGGCAGGCGGTGACGGCACTATCCGGATCTGGGATACGGATAGTGGAAACCAGCTGAAAGTGCTGCGAGGACATGACGGAACGGTCAATTGCCTGGCATATCATCCCTGCGAAGACCTACCAGTGACTTTGATCGTTTCAGGCGGTGATGATGGCACAGTGCGAACCTGGGACGCGGTCGAGGGTCACGCGCTATTGTCACTCAATGATCACAGTCAGCCAGTCGTTGGTGTCGCCTTTAGCTCGGAAGGCGGTCGGATAGTCTCGGCCAGCAGCGACCACACCGCCATTGTCTGGGAATCCAACAGCGGCGATATTCATGCCAAACTAGCGGGCCACTCCAGGGTCGTTAACGACGTGGCCTACCATGGCCGGATTGCCACCGCCAGCCACGACAATACGATCAAGCTCTGGACTATCGGTGCTGACCGTTCACAGGAACTGTTGACGCTGAAGGGGCACACCGCCGAAATCAACTGTGTCACCTTTAATCCCGACGGCGATATCCTGGCGTCGGGCTGCCGCGATGGCATCGTCCGCTTCTGGGTGGCCACACCGGTCGGCTTCGCGGGCAACTAGGCGAGAACCTTCTTGAGCACCGTCGCCTGCTCGACACCCGTCAGCCGCTGTTCAAGTCCCTGGTAGGGGAAAGTCAGTAGTTCGTGGTCGATCCCGAGGCAATGCAATATGGTCGCGTTCAGATCGCGAATGTGCACAGGTTCCTGAACCACGTTGTAACCATAGTCGTCGGTTTTCCCTAACTGCACTCCGCCGCGAATGCCACCGCCAGCCATCCAGACGCTGAAACATCGCCCATGATGATCGCGGCCATAGTTATCCTTCTTCAGCGTACCCTGGGCGTAGACCGTGCGGCCGAATTCGCCGCCCCAGATGACCAGTGTTTCATCCAGCAGGCCGCGTGCCTTGAGATCCTTGATCAGTGCGGCTGAAGCCTGGTCGACATCGCTGCACTGGCCGCGAATCTGGCTGGGCAAGTTACCATGCTGATCCCAGCCACGATGAAACAACTGGATAAATCGCACACCACGCTCTGCCAACCGCCGTGCCAGTACACAGTTGGCTGCAAAGCTGCCAGGTTGACGGGCATTTTCACCGTAAAGTTCAAATGTCCCCTCCCCTTCATCCGCTAGGTCGACCAGTTCGGGAACCGAAGACTGCATGCGAAACGCCATCTCGTACTGGGCAATCCTTGTGTTGACTTCAGGGTCGCCGCTGCGCGATGCCTTCAGACGGTTGAGCCGATTCAGTCCCGTCAACATACCGCGACGACTGCGCTCGTCCACGCCGGGTGGGTTGTTCAAATAAAGCACCGGGTCACTGCCGCTGCGGAAACGAACACCCTGGTGATTTGAGGGCAAGAATCCGCTGCTCCAGAGCCGCGAGAAGAGCGGCTGGCCCCCGGGCCGTCCAGTCCCCTGTGAGATCAGCACGATATAGGCCGGCAGATCCTGGTTGTCGCTGCCGAGGCCATAACTCAGCCAGGACCCCATGCTCGGTTTGCCAAGCTGTTGTGTACCGGTATTGAGATAGGTGATCGCCGGGTCGTGATTGACCGCCTCGGTATGCAGCGAGCGGATAATGGCGATCTCGTCCACCACGCTGCCAATATGCGGCAGTGACTCACTCAACCAGGTCCCCGACTCGCCATGCTGTTGAAACTTCAAAGCAGAAGGGGCGACCGGAAAGGAGGCCTGTTTGTGCGTCATCTCCGTCAGTCGCTGGCCCTGTCGCACCGATTCTGGCAACTCTTCCCCAAACCGTTCCTGCAATCCGGGTTTGTAATCATAGAGGTCCAGATGCGATGGCCCACCTGACTGGAAAAGGTAGATCACTCGCTTGGCCGTGGGGGCAAAATGTGGCAAGTCGGGCAGACCTGGATGTTGCACGACGGCCGGGTTCGCTGCCTGCAGCTGCGAGCCGGAGAGCTGGGCCAAAGCCGCTGCACCAAGACAGCCGGCGGTCTGACCGAGGAAATACCGTCGCGACACGCCGCCGGCAATCTCCTCTTCAATTGCAGTCATCGGTCTATTCACGGGAAATCACCTCATCCATATTGAGTAGCATATTGGCGATCATCGTTAGCGTGGCGTGGATACTACTATCGAGTGATTCATTTCGCGGCGAATCGCCGTAGGCCAGTAATAGCCTGGCACGGTCAGGCTGTTCTCGGATGATGTCCAACTGTTCCGCAAAGACTTCATCCAGGATCCTCGTCTCTTGTTCGACGGGCGCTCGCGATGTTGTGCGGAAAAACATGTCCGCCATAGCAGCTTGCATATCGTCTGCATGGGCTTCCAACGCGCGCTGGGCCAGGTGCCGAGCTGCTTCCACGTAAACCGGGTCATTCATTAATACGAGTGCGGCCAGCGGTGTATTTGTGCGTTGCCGACGGACTGTACAGAGTTCCCGAGTCGGCGCATCAATGGCGAACATGTTGGGCGGCGGCACCGAACGCTTCCAGTAGGTATAGAGGCTACGCCGGTAGAGCTTGCTTCCCTTGTCCGGCAGATAGGGCCGGTTGGAAGTCTCTTTCCAGAGTCCGGCTGGCTGGTAAGGCTTGACACTCGGCCCACCGATGTCGCCAACCAACAGGCCACTGACGGCCAGGGCGTTATCGCGAATCACCTCGGCCGACATACGGTAACGGCTACCACGGGCCAGCAGGCGATTCTCCGGATCGCGGCCCAGAGCGTCGGCCGAAATTTCGGATGCTTGCCGATAGGTTGCAGACGTCACCAGCAGCCGCATCATCTGTTTGATATCCCAGCCTGATTCAATGAACTCAACGGCCAGCCAATCCAGCAATCGCGGGTGGGATGGCAGCTGGCCCTGGGTACCAAAGTCTTCGGCCGATACGACCAGGCCGGTGCCAAATATCATCTGCCAGAAACGGTTGACGGTCACACGGCTGGTCAACGGATTTGCTGGATCCACAATCCACGTCGCCAGGCCAAGGCGATCCTGGCGTGCCTCATCAGCTTGGCCATGAAGGAACCGGGGTGTGCCAGCTTCGACCTGTTCGCCATGCTGATCGTATTGACCACGCTTGAGGATGAACGTTGGCCGCCGGTCCTTCATCTCCTGCATCACCATCACGGTTAGCTTGGCGGCAGCCTTCTTTAAATCCACCTGCTGTTGTTTTCCTGCCGCCTTTTGTTTCAACAACTGGCGCGAGACGGGATCAACGTTATCCAGGTAATATTGCTTGACTGCCTGACGCTGTGCGGCGGTCCGCGATTCTGCTGGCACCTTGAGTATGGCGGCGATGGGATTTGACCCAGCCAGCGTGGCAACGGCGGCGGGGCTGAGAGCACTGGCGTAGACACGCACATCGTCAATCTGACCGGAGAAGAAGCCCGATGGGTTGCGGCGGCCGATATGCAACGGCTTGTCAGTCTGGATCGTCCCGCTGAGACCATCTTGGGTCACGTTCACATCCTGGACAGCGCCGTTCATATAAAGCCGAAAGCCGCTGGCCTTACTGCTACCATCGTAGGTCACAAACAGGTGGACCCATTGCTTGTCCGGCACCGGTTTGGTCGACTTGGCGTGAATTGCGTTCGCCGGCCATTGATGAATCATGTGGAACTCTACGTGGCCACCGGCCAGGAAAACATCCCAGCCACGATAATTATTGGCATCGTCCATGCGGGCGATAATCGCGCCGCTGCCACCCATGCGGAAGATCCAGGCGCCGTACGAAAACGGGTCGCTGCGTTCAAACGAGAGTCGGTCCCCCAGGTCGAGGTAGGACTTTCCATCCAGCTCGACGGCGCCGCCGAACTTACCAGGCACCCGGCTGACCGTTCCTGCAATAGCACCAACCGGCTTGGCCGTGACAGCATCGACAACTTCGGCGCCCTCATCGGCGTCCAGAGCCAACTGCAATAGCAGGCCCTCGGGCAATGGCTGTTCGCCATCACTGGCCGTCTGTTTCTGCTCCCAGGCCGCGACTAGCGAATCGGCGTTTGATGAGTAGTCCCTGAGCTGTTGATCGATAGCAGCCAGTCCCTTTTCGATTGCCTGCAGCTGTCGGTCAAGCGAGGGTGTTTGGACTGGCGCCAAGGGATCAACATTACCGGCTTTATTTTCGACTCCGCGGTCAGTGATGTTATTGAAGTAGGCGAAGAAACGGTAAAAGTCTCGCTGCGGGATAGGGTCGTACTTGTGGTCATGGCACTGACCGCACTCCATCGTCAGGCCCAGCCAGACGGTCGACGTGGTCCGCACCCGGTCCAACACGTATTCCACACGGTACTCTTCCGAGATGCCGGATGCCGTTACTCCATGGTTGCGATTAAAACCGGTGGCAACTACCTGCTGGGACGTGGCAGCCGGAAGCAGGTCGCCGGCAAGCTGTTCGACAGTGAACTGGTCAAACGGCATATTCGAGTTAATGGCGGTCAGCACCCAGTCACGCCAGGGCCACATATCGCGGTGATAGTCCTCATGATAGCCATGGGTGTCGGCATAGCGAGCAGCATCCAGCCACTCCACTGCAACTCGCTCACCAAATCTCGGCGACGCCAGCAGCTGCTCAACGAGGGACTCGTAAGCGTCCGGCCGCCGGTCTTTGGCAAAGCTCTGAACGGCAGCGGGAGTTGGCGGCAGGCCGACAAGGTCGTGGTAGAGTCGTCGAATCAGCGTGTTTCGATTCGCTGGCTGGGATGGTGTGAGTTGTTCCTGCTCGAGCCTGGCAAGCACAAAGTAGTCCACGGCATTTCGTGGCCAGTGCTGATTTTCGACCGAGGGAAGTTGCGGCCGACTGGGTGAGTCAAAAGCCCAATGGCTCTCGTAGTCGCCGCCCTGCCGGATCCAACGTTCAAGCAAATCGATCTCATCCGGTGAGAGTTGCCGAGCCTGGTCGATAGGTGGCATACGTGCCGATTCATCGGTGGCAGTTACACGTTGCATCAGCAGGCTGCGGGCCGGCGATCCAGGCACAATGGCAGACGAGTCATCGCGACGTGCGTGCGCCTGGGCCTGTTGATCGAGCCGCAATTCGGCCTTGCGTGCCTGTTCGTCCTGGCCGTGGCATTGGAAACAGGCGGCTGCCAGGATCGGCCGAATATCGCCTGAGTAGCTGATCGGATCGGCTGCCAGGGCCGGTCGAGCCAGCAGACTCAGTAGCAACAGGGAGATACTGGAACGGAGCATCCTGGATACGCTTGGGACAGGGGGTTTATCAGGGGTAGGCCTCTGCAGACCACTATACCGGCTGAAGGACGATCTGTGCCAGATTTGGCTGCCTGGATGCACAATGCCGACACTGGAAACCGGTCAATTGTGTGTTTTCAGCGGGGACCATGTATACTATTATTCTCGGCCCAATCCACGGGCCAGCGCCATCCTGCCAACCACCCTCCGGCGACCGAGATCCTCACATCATGCGATATCTCTGCATCCTGCTTCTGTTGACCACACCCGCCGGACTGCTGGCCCAGGAAGACAGCCGTGAGGGCCTGGATTTCTTCGAAGCGAAGATCCGGCCGATGCTGGTCAAGCATTGCTATGAGTGTCATTCGGTAGGTGCTGCGGCCAAAAAGAACCTCAAAGGCGGCCTGCTACTGGACTCCCGCGACGGCACCCGTAAGGGTGGCGAGAGTGGCCCTGCCGTGGTCCCCGGCAAGCCTGATGAGAGCCTGCTAATCAGCGCCCTGAAACAGGACGCCTTCAAGATGCCCCCCAAGGGCAAGCTCGACGACGAGTTGATCGCCCATTTCGAAAAGTGGATATCACTCGGCGCACCGGACCCCCGCGATGGCATCGCCGTCGTCCCTTCCTCTGAGATCGACCTGGAGGAAGGAAAGAAACACTGGGCCTTCCAGCCGCTCAGCAAACCAGATCCGCCAGGCGTCAAGGACAAGCGATGGGCCATCAACCCGATTGATCAGTTCATTCGGGCCAGGCAGGAAGCTGCCGGTCTGACACCCAACTCACGCGCCAACCCCCGGACACTCATTCGCCGAGCCTATTTCGACCTGATTGGCCTCCCGCCGTCGGTCGATCAGGTGGAGGACTTCGTCACCGCTTCGGCTGAAGACCCGATCGCAGCCTACTCGCATCTGATCGATGGCCTGCTGGCAAATCAACAGTATGGCGAACGCTGGGCCCGCCATTGGATGGATGTCGTGCGGTTCGCTGAGAGCAATGGTTACGCCTTCGATGGCGATCGACCGTTCGCCTGGCACTACCGGGATTTCGTTATCCGCGCTCTGAATTCAGACATGCCTTACGACAAGTTCGTTCGACTACAGATTGCCGGCGATCTACTGACCGACACGACTGTCCAAACAACCGCCCAATCCCGCACAGCGATCGACCGCATCGCCGCTACCGGGTTTATTGTGGCCGGACCTTTCACCACCCAGCAGACCCAAAAGGAGCGGGAACGAAGCCGCTATGAGCAACTCGATGACATGATCAGCACGATCGGCACATCGCTGCTTGGTTTGACCGTCGGTTGTGCACGCTGTCATAGCCACAAGTTCGACCCGCTGCCCCAGTTTGACTATTACCGCATGGCCTCGGCCTTCGCCGATGTCGGTTTCGCCAATACCGGAATCAATGCGTCGCCTGAGGCTTACCAGGCCGCCCGCGAACAGTACGATTCAGCCCACAAGCCACTTGTTGATGCTCGGACCCAGCACGAGCAGGAACACCTGCCCGCTCGACTGGCAGCCTGGCTGGAAACTCGCAAGACAACTCCTGCCGCCACATCGAACGTGACACTCAAGCCCTGGCTGCATTTGGGACCCTTCCCGAGTGAGAACCTGCAAGTCGGGTTTGACACAGTCTTCGCCGCAGAAGAGAGCATCGACTTGGAAGCCAGCTATCGGGATGGGACGGTCAAATGGACCGAGCACGCCGACTGGAAGGACGACACAGTTCACAACGTCTTCGCTAATGAGATCGCTGTGAACTATATCTTTCGCGTTATCGAATCACCAATCGAACAGCAGCTTGTCCTCGCCCTCGGTAGTGATGACGCCATTAAGGTCTGGCTTAACGGCGAAGAGATTCATCGCAACCTGGTCTCACGAGGCGTTGCCGTCGGGCAGGATTCCGTCACCGCGTCGTTAAAAGAGGGACCGAACAAACTGCTCATCAAGGTGGTCAACGGCGGCGGGCCGTCCGGATTTGCTTTTGGCATCAAGCCACAAGCCGCCACGCCAGTCACAGGTATTGGCCCCTGGCACCATATCGGCCCCTTCCAGGCCGCCAATCATGATCTTGCGTTTGACACCATCCACTCGCCTGAAAACGAGATCAAGTTGGATGCGACATACCAGGAGGGAAAGCTGAAGTGGATAGAGCAGCCGGAATGGAAGGACGGAACTCCTCACAACGACAAGCTGACCGGCAGTAACGTCGCCAACTATCTCTACCGCACGGTGACCATCGACCGACCCCAGGTCGTCGCACTCTCCTTGGGCAGTGACGATGGGATCAAGCTATGGGTCAACGGCCGGATCGTCGTCAACAAGAAGGTAACTCGCAACAACGCGGCAGCGGACCAGGAAAAGGCGACCATTCAGCTGGCCGCCGGTGAGAACAGGTTGTTGATGAAGATCACCAACGCCGGCGCTACATCAGGCTTTTATTTTTCTGCCGTCAGCGGAGAAACGCCAGCGGAAATCGCCACGATTACAGACCTGCCGGACGACAAGCGCAACGATGCCCAGAGAAAGAAACTCGTCGACTGGCACAAGGGCTTTGATCTTGAGTGGCTGGCACTTCAGCAGGCGGTGCTGCGGCACGAACCGGCTAATCCCAAGCCACAGATGACGGAAGTCTTCGCAGCCCGGGTTCAAGGGACCACGTATCAGTTCGGAACCGACACTTACAAGGTCTATCAGCTGCGTCGAGGAAACCCCGACAACAAGGAAGATGAGGCGACACCGGGGTTCTTTCGCGTCCTGATGCGAACCAAGGCGGAAGACGACTGGTTGACCAATCACGAGGACGACGACAAGCCGCTCGCTGGCCGAATTGGACTCACCAACTGGCTCTCCGACGTCGACCATGGCGCCGGTAACCTGATGGCCCGTGTGATTGTGAACCGTATCTGGTATCACCATTTCGGGCGCGGAATTGTGGCAACTCCCAGTGATTTTGGCACGCGTGGCGAACGCCCAACGCATCCCGAGTTGCTGGATTGGTTGGCCGACCGACTTGTCCACAACGGTTGGCAACTGAAACCAATTCACAAGCTGATTATGACCAGTGCTACTTACATGCAGGCGAGTGAGATCAACGAAAGTGGCCAACAGCACGATCCTGAGAACATGCTGTTCTGGCGTCGCGGATCGCAACGACTGGAAGCGGAGATCATCCGCGACTCGTTGCTGTCGGTCAGCGGCTCGCTGGATATAACGATGTTTGGGAAGGGCACGTTGGATGAAAAGAGTGCCCGCCGCAGCATTTACTTCACGATCAAGCGAGGACAGCTGGTCCCACTGCTCCAGCTGTTTGATGCACCCGACGCGATGCAGGGCATTGCCACTCGCGAACAGAGCACCGTGGCGCCGCAGGCCCTGGCAATGCTGAATTCCCCCATCATCCGTGAACTGGCAACCAGCTTTGCGGCACGGGTTCGACCAAGCGAGAGCACGCCACTTGCCGAGGTGATTGAACTGGCTTACCAGACGGCTCTCTCACGTCCTCCGAGTGAGGAAGAAACTGTAACCATGACAGCCTTTGTGAATCGCCAGAAAGAACTGCGTGGCGACAACCCAGATGCCGAGACACTTGCCATACGCGACTTCTGCCACTTGGTTTTGTGCTTGAACGAGTTTGTCTATATCGAATAGGCTGAGATGGCTGAGTAAAGCAGGCCGATACTGATTGATGCCGGATAAAATGAAACTGTGCCAACCAACAACCCGATGAATGGTCCGATACCGATGCACCACTCAATGCTCAACACACCCCGTAATCGACGTGAGTTTCTCAGCAGAGCCGGCCTTGGCTGTGGTTCGCTGGCACTGACCAGCCTGCTGCACCAGGAGGGTATTGTGGCAGCGGCGCCGGGCACAACGAATCCGCTGGCGCAGCGGCCGGCACACTTTGCCCCGAAGGCCAAGGCGGTGATTTGGCTATTCCAGACGGGCAGCCCATCCCAGGTCGATACGTTTGACTACAAGCCGGAATTACAGAAGCGTGATGGCACATCACTGGCAGGCGCGGATCCGAAAACCGGCTTCTTTACCACCAGCGGCAAGTGCCTGAAGTCACCCTTCAAGTGGGCTCAGCACGGCGAGTCGGGCGCCTGGACATCGGAGATATTTCCCCACATTTCCAAGCATGTCGACGATATCGCCTTTATCTATTCCTGCTATTCACGATCCAACAACCACACACCTGCACTACTGGAATTGAACTCGGGCATGATCCGTCAGGGCTTCCCAAGCATCGGTTCCTGGCTCGGATATGGGCTCGGAAGCCAGAACTCAAATCTTCCGGCATACGTCGTCATGCACGGCAAGAAGCCTCGCGGCGGAGATCCGGTCTGGTCCTCGGGCTTTCTGCCATCTGTCTACCAGGCCACATCGCTCGATCCACGCGGGAGCGAGCCGATCAAGAATCTGGCGCGGCCGGGAGGAATGACTAGCAAGCAGCAGCGATCGCTGCTCGATACTCTGCGGGCAGCCAATGCAAAGCATGCCAGCAAGCGACCATTTGACGGCGACTTGAACGCCCGACTCGAATCCTTCGAACTGGCCTACCGTATGCAGACGGCTGCACCGGAGGCATTCGATGTAAACCAGGAGACGGCCGCAACCCAGGAAGCCTACGGGTTGAATCGACCCGAGTCGAAGGACTATGGCCGCCAGTGCTTGATCGCTCGTCGCTTGATCGAACGGGGCGTGCGGTTTGTACAGGTCTTTGCCGACGTCGCCAAGACGCCGGGCGGTGGCGTGAATGATGTGCCCTGGGATGCTCACAGCGATATACGTCTCAACCACAGCACCTGTGCTGCCTCCGTCGACCAGCCCACCGGGACACTACTGGACGACCTCAAGCAGCGCGGCATGCTGAACGACACGATCGTGATTTACGGTGGTGAGTTCGGGCGAACCAGTGATTCCCAGGGATCGGCAGGACGGGACCATAATCCCAATGCCTTCACGACCTGGTTCGCCGGCGGCGGCTTCAAGGGTGGTGCCCAGTATGGTTCTTCCGACGAGTTTGGCTACAAGTCGGTCGAGAAGCGGGTCAACGCTCACGATATCCATGCCACGGTGTTACACCTGATGGGACTCGATCACGAGGCCCTCACCTATCGATTCAACGGTCGCGATTATCGCTTGACCGACGTCGAGGGCGAAGTCTTGCATGAGATCCTGGCCTAGCAGGCCGATTCTCTTGTGCTCGTGCCGACTCGGAGAAGCGAGTCGGGTTTTCCGAGGCCGCGCAGTTCGTTGCTTCGGTCCGGCAGGGCATGCCATAATGAGCCTGCCTGATCTTCCGGCACTCCCGTCGCCATGCAGACCCGCTGCCCCATTCCACTTCCGGGTGCCAAGCCTGCAGTTACTGGTTACCAAAAGGACGAACCGATGCTAGCCCGTGTTTTTATCGTGCTCCTGATCTGCTGGGGCCTGCCGACCGCCGACGCTGCTGAGTTTCCCGGCAAACAATCCGACTGGCAGGGATTCGCACGTTACGATTTCAAGGTCGACGGCCGCACAAGCTGGATAGTGACTCCGGAAATGCCTGCTGAGGGAAACCCCTGGATCTGGCGGGCACGATTCTTCGGACACGAACCGCAGGCGGACATTGCACTATTGAAAGCAGGATTCCACCTTGCTTACTGCGATGTGGGAGGACTGTTCGGCAGTCCCCAGGCCGTCAAACACTGGAATGCGTTCTACAAAGAGATGACCGAGGAATATCAACTGGCCCGCCGGCCAGCCCTGGAAGGGATGAGTCGTGGTGGCCTGATCATCTACAACTGGGCTGCCAGTAATCCTGACAAGGTCGCCTGCATTTATGGCGATGCTCCCGTCTGCGATTTCAAGAGTTGGCCCGCTGGTAAAGGCCTGGGCAAAGGGAGTGCCGCTACCTGGGCGCAATGCCTGAAAGCCTACGGGCTAACCGAAGAACAGGCACTGGCCTACAGACTCAATCCAATCGACAACCTGCTGCCGTTGGCCAGGGCCGGCATACCACTGCTGAATATTGTCGGTGACGCGGACGTCGTTGTACCGGTCGCCGAAAACACAGCGATCCTGGAACAGCGATACAAGGAACTTGGAGGCGCAATCGAGGTAATCCACAAGCCGGGGGTTGGCCATCACCCCCACTCCCTCAAGGACCCGGCTCCAATCGTCACTTTCGTACTCACACACACCCGCCCCAATATTCAGCTGCGGGGCAGGATGGTCAATTCGGGCATTCAATTCAGCACCGAAAAGAAAGGGCATGTGGCATTTATTGGTGGCTCCATTACCCAGATGAATGGCTATCGCCCGATGGTATGCGACGATCTGCAGAAGCGATTTCCTGGCACACAGTTCACCTTTACCGCCGCCGGTATTTCATCAACCTGTTCCACCAGCGGCGCCTTTCGGCTCCAGACAGATGTCCTCAGCAAGGGACCGGTGGACTTGTTCTTCATCGAGTTCGCGGTCAACGATGACCAGGATGCTGGCCACGCTCGGCAAGAGTGCATTCGCGGCATGGAAGGAATCCTGCGGCAGGTCCACCACCATAATCCAAGGGCCGACATTGTGATCACTCACTTTGTTAACCCTGGCATGCTCGGGCAATTACAGAAAGGGATGACCCCAGTGGCGATACAGGCCCACAGTGACGTCGCCAGGCACTACGGCGCGTCGACCATTTACCTTGCCAAGGAAATTGCCGAGCAAACAGCCGCCGGCACAATTAGCTGGCAACAGTATGGTGGAACCCATCCGAAGCCGTTTGGCAATCGCATCTGTGCCGACATGATCAGTCGATTGCTGGATAGAGGCTGGAGCAGCGATAGCCTGGAGAATACCAGGCCAACAGATCATCCCCTGCCGGCGAGTCCGCTGGATCCACTGCATTATGGCAATGGTCGTTTCATTGCTCTTGAGCAGGCACATTTTGATTCTGGCTGGGAGGTAAAAATCCCTGACTGGAAGTCGATTCCGGGTAGCAAGCGGTCGCAATTCACCGATATCCCCATGCTTTCCGGCAATCAGCCGGGGGCAGAATTCAGCTTGAAGTTCAGCGGTACAGCGGTAGGTGCCTACCTGGTTGCCGGGCCAGATGCCGGAATCGTTGAAGTCCGTGTGGACGATGGAGACTGGCGATCCGTGAATCTCTATCACCGCTTTAGCAAGGGACTGCACTACCCTCGCACAGTGATGTTCGGGACCGCTCTGTCAGCTGGCACACACACCCTGACGTTGCGGATCTCCCGGCAGACCGAAAACACCGGCAATGCGGTCCGCATCATGCAACTGGTGGCAAATTGATTTTGCCATTGATATCCGCGGCCTGCTGACTGGCTCTGCTCAGGTCGCGGTCATTTCTCCGGATTGCAGACAGCGCAAGGACTGTATCGCTGCTTCGCCGCGGCCAGAGAAACCTTAATCTTGCTCGCGCTCAGGTGGCGACACCCTGCTTGATGATACTTTTTTCCGGTCCGGGTCACGTAGACCACATCACCTTGAGGCTCATCCGACGTCACCTCGGTACTTGCTGTTTGACCACTCGTTCCGTGTCGAAACTCCCACGGTGGAACGGGATTGCTGACTGACCATAACCCGCGCGCCTGCTGCCGGGCATCGGCCTCAGCAGCCGAGACATCCAGGTCGTCTGAATACTGTCGATAATGCCAGGCAAGGCCCGCCGAGACCAACTCTCTGTTGATCCACCTGTCGCCGACAAACACCTCACCCAGCGTCCGACCGTAGCGGTCCTTCTCGGACCACTCGATGCGGACCTGCTGATCAAAGACCTGCTCAGACATGAACGTCTTGGCCTGGCTGCCAAAGTCCTGCTTCCTTTCCGGCGCGTCAACGTGCTTCAGCCGGATCTTGTGGGTCACCTGGCTAGCATCCAGGACAGTGATTGTGTCGCCATCTGTGACGCCCACCACACGGCCCAGGATCTCTTGAGTCGATGCCGCCGCTTGAGTTGCCCGACTATCACTCTTCAGCCCTTCGGTCGCCGCCCGACGGGCATCTGTATTGGCGACCAGGGCATCGCTGTTCTGAGTGGAAACATCCGCACCGCAGCCTGCCACTACCAGTAGCACGACGGTCAACAGTCCAAGCAGATAAGACTTCACCACGGCACCTCGTCAAATGGAATTGCAGATCTACTTTTCGCCTGCCAGGACAAAACAGAACACGTTCTGCCGCCGATCGAAGGGAGTCTCGTCCGGCGGTCTGGCGTTGCCGGCAATATAGCCACCCCATTCCACTGCAGCATCACCCCAGTGGGCTGCCTTGATTTCGCGAAGAGCCTCGTCCCGCGGATCCCGGTAGATCGTGCCATCGTATGTAAAAGCCGGGCTGGTGAGCGTGATCCCGTCATCGGCGTCGGCGAAGCGGAACGTCAATAGATTGACGTCGCGCAGCAGATCTGCCGGCACGCGCAATGTGTATTGCTTCTGCTTGCCCTGCTCCAGCACGCCGACCAGCTTGTTGTTGACCAGCACCTCGGCCTTTCCGCTGGGAGCACGAGCTGTCGTCCATTGGGTGGGAGTCGCCACGGTAAATGTCAGTGACGCATCTGTGCTGTACTTGCTGGAGGCATCACCGTTTGCGACCACAATCGGCTGCATCCGAATTTCTTTCGTGATCGTACTGCGTACCGCCAAGTCGTGAATTCCATCGGGAACTGTGGCCGTCTCCACGCTAGCCTCGAAGACAGCCCGGTAAAACGGACGGCCGACCTCTCGCATCGGATGCCAGTTGATACCGTCCAACGAGTATTCAAGTGACTCGCCGGGAGTCGGTTGCACCACGTGTGCTACCAGCTTGACCGTGCCCTGCCAGGGCGCACCAAGTCGATGCGAGACGATGGCAACACGTTGCCCAAGTCCCTTGTAAAATGCCTCGAGTCTCTCTCCCTTAACGTGGTAAATCATGTAACCCTGGGCTGACAGGTCTGGGCAGAGTTCACGAGTTCGTGGATTCCACCAGCAGCCTGCCAGTGCGCCCCCCACACGATAGGGCACAAAACGGTCTTTCCTGCTGACAACGTGGATGTCACCGACAAGTTGCATGCGGATGTCATGTTGCCTGGCCATCTGAAGAAAACCGGGACAATGGTCTTCCAGGTCAAACTCAGCAGCTGTCACCACCAGCTGACCCTTGGACCGATGTGCCATGTCCTCGTTCAGCCACTTGATATGCATCGGCTGGACCTGGTTCGTCGGATACTCCAGAGTCTCACCATTGACAACAATCTGCCGCTTGCCCAAGTGGTAGCCGAAGTCAACCGAAACGAAGTGGACCTTGCCGTACTCGAAAGAAAAGAAGTGAGGTCCCAGGTACTCCCAGTACATCGGTTTGCCGCAACGATGATCACCACGAGGAAACTGGTCCAGGCGGTAGGACGAGTCGGTATGGTCACCAGCCACGTTGTAGCAGGGCATGGTGAGATGATTCATGATCCCCACGTAATTCCTGAAACTGGTGTGCCCGCTGGCTGGGCTGTTGAGCAGTGCCTTGTGGAGGTTGAGCAGGTCCCCGCTGTTAACCACAAACCGTGGCCGCGGAGTCATCGCATTGAGTTCCCGCACAAATTTGCTCAGGCCGACCAGCGATCGGCGGTTCGCCGATACGTGCGCATCCGTGACATGGACGAAAGTGAACTCTTCTTCGTCGTCCGGACTTGGTCGCAATGAAAACTCAACCTGCTTCGCCAGCGGTTTGTACCAGTGTCCGACAACGTCATAGCCGGCAGGGCGAGTGATATAAATGAAGACGGCACTTTGGTTGGGTGCTATCTGGTAAGCACCGTCGGCGTCCGTTTTGACGACCGAGTAACCGTCAGTCACCGAGACGCCAGCAATCCCGCGACTGCCGCCCGCCGCATCCAGTTCGACACGCCCGCGGATAGATGCGGGAACCGGCTCGCCATAATTGGGTTTTGGCGTTTCCGGTAGCAGCAGCTCGAGTACCTCCGCCGCTGGATCCTGCTGAGCACGCGCAATTCCAGTAGGCAGCAGGAGGGCTACCATAATCGCGATTGCTGCGCGAGCAACGTCTTGGCTATTCCACATCAGATCAGTCTCGGCACTTGGAGCATCGCCACTTCCGGCCCACTATGTTTGAGCACACCGGCAACTGGCAATCCGATTGTAGCCGCTATGCCAGCTGCAGGTTGACATACTCCATGGCCAACGTCCCCCACGGTAAACCTCATAGTCCCCAGATCGATCTCGACCGGACCAACAGCAGGCAAACGAGCAGCCGACTCTTGGGGACATTCTGCTTTATCGCTGGTCACGATGAGTGGTGGGTGTGAACGAAAACAGTTTTGCCTGATCCAGATAGAATTGAAGCCGAATGGGGCGTCCTTTCAATTCCGCGCTGTTTTGTTGTCCCTTCCAGTGCAGCGTGTGTCGCAGCTGATCACCGCGCAATGCCTGGCAGTCGGCAGCGGAGAATCCATCGATTGGTTTTCCGTTGGCATCCAGTATCGCAACTCGCAGCGAGCCGTTGCTGGCATCGGCGTTAATCTGGATGTCGTCGCCGAGAAACACGAACGGTCGCGTTGTCAGAGTTCCTGCCTTTTGATCCGATACAGGTTGCACCGAGACGAAGCCGTCGAGTCTCAAAGTAGCGAGTCCAATGCCGCTTTTAGGTGGGCGGTCGTCTCCGTGGTAGTTTGACCAGTGGCGGCTGCCGAGGCCGGTGTAGTAGATCCAGATCTTGTCGTCATAGACGACCGGAGCGTGGTACGAGTAGACCTGGCCCCAGTCCCACTCTTTTTTGTGTTCACCATATTGCAGAAAGACCTGGTTTCTGGAGATTGTCTCCCAGTCCAGGTCCTTGTCGAGATCGCCATGAGGGATCACGCCGGATGGGCCGACTCGGTTCCACGTGATTCCATTGCGGCTGAATGCCAACTGCACGTTGACCTTATCCTGCCAGAGTTTGTCGTTTGGAATCGGGCCCAGTGTTTCCCAGTGATACGTGTTGATCAGTCCGATGAAACAACCGCCGTAAGGTATGACCTTCATGCCGTAGGGCATGCTGCGAAACGGCTCGTCAATCTTGTAGGTGTTTGGCTGGAACACCGCCACCTTGGGCGACCAATGGATAAAATCGCGACTCTCGATCCGTGCGATCCCGCGAATATTGGGCGGACCGGTACGGACGTAGGTCACGTAGCTCCGCCGCGCGGCGTCCCAAAGCGGCACGTTTTGTGAATCTCCAAACGGGATTAACGGATTCTCAGGTTCGGCTTTCCAAAGGATGCCATCCGGCGAGTAGGCAGCACACGTTTGGTAATTTACTGATCCTTTATCCGGATTGTCGGTATAGATCATCTTGTAGCGGCGTGCGGAATCTTTCTCCAACGCATCTATCAAGATTCCCTGGCCGCTAAAACTATTTGTGCCAGCAGGCGGGAGTACACGATTTGATTGTTCTGCCCGATTGATGACTGGCTTCCGCCATTCAACGCCGTCGGTCGAAGTCAGGTAACCGTAGAGACCGACCGTGGCGGCAAGTTCCTCACCTTGATGCTTCCAGAGGTGGATCCAGATTTTGAACAGTTTGTCCTGCGAGTCATAGACCGCCGAGCCGTTGGCATAAAAGCTGTTCTTTTCCCATGGTAAATCGGGAACCACTAGAGGGTTTTTCGGATGTTTGACCGGACGGTTGAGAACCTTCCTGACGCCCTGCATTTCATCGATGATGTAGTCGTCGATGAAAAGTTGTTTTCCGTTGAGAAGTACAATACCCTCGCTCGGAGGACGAGTCGATTCCGCTGCGAACACCGTGCAGGTGGCCGCAATCAAAACAAGAAACGCGACGCCGATCTGCTCGTATTTGTATGCCACAGTCATGGCGTTAATGTAACATAGGCCGAAACAGGCTTGAGAGTTAACAGGGAATTCTACCAACAATGATTCGTTCAATTCGAAAACGTCCGCAACTCTTTTTTTGCTTGGTCGTACTTCAAGTCACGGGCATCTCTCCCGCGCAGGCGAAGGTGCTGTTTCATGCCCGCTTCGACGCTGCGACCGCCGACGCGGACTACGCGCTCGGCAAGAAGGACGCACGTTCGGTTATTGCAGACACCTACAAGGTGTCAGGCACGTCCGATGCTGGCCGTTGGGGCCGCGCGTTGGACCTCACTCGCAGTGGAGAGAATTGCACTTTCGATGCGGCACAGAATTTCAATCCGCAGCGCGGCACGGTGCAGATGTGGTTCCGCATCAATGAGCACAAAGAGGGTATGTATCACCCCTTATTTGGTTGGTACAGTCCGCCGCGTGAGCCGGGTGACAAGAAACGACATTCGGCGATGGAAGTTTACTTGCAGAACTCCGTCATGACATTGGGACTGTACACGCCAAAGTACAAAGGCACGTCCAAAGCCACCGCAGTCGAAGTCGGCCGCTGGCATCATCTGGAGATCAATTGGGATTGCGAACAGGGCGACGGGCAAAGCGTCTACAACATCTTTCTCGATGGTAAACCCGTCATGCACGTCGTCAACGGCGGAGCGATCGACGATGGACCTGGTGCGCACATTCACCTCGGCGTCTGGGACTATGCCTGGGGACTCTTTCTTCGCGGCGCGATCGATGAACTTCGTATCACCGACCAAGTCGAGCACTCCACAGAGTTTGAGCCGCCGACAACTCCGTATGCGACGCCGGCGACACTCGAATATGCCAAAGAAACGCATCGGATCAGCATCGAGCGGTTGAAGCAATTTAATGGGGAGATTAAATCGTTGCTGGAGTTCACCGGATCCGATGGTGACGGAACCGCGGCAGGTGTGATTCGAGCAAGTCAAGCGACAGGAAAAGACGTCGAACGCAAGTTGGCATCGCTCGTGTTACCACTCAGGGCGGACGATCCAGATGTGAAAGCTCTTTGTGCCACGGTCGATAACGTGGCTGATCAACTGAGCACAGCTCGTTTACCGATCTATAGAATCTCTGCTGAAGCCGCGCTGATCGCTGCCAAAGAAGACCGGCGTTCGTTACTGTTCAAAGACATCAACGACGAACTGGTGGGCGACGCTGTCATTCTGAACGGCAGGCAACTGTTCATCGATGACTACATAATTGAAGAACTCAGCGATGCCAAAAGAGTGTTAAACCCATCCCTCAACGCCGTTGAAGGCCAGCTTGCCGAGGCCAAGCTGGACCGTGGCTCCGTGCTGTTTGATGGCAAGGAACAACTCTTCAGGATGTGGTCCGTCGTCGACACGGCCGATCGAAAGCAGCGGCTGTGCTACGCCATATCGTCCAACTGTATCGACTGGAAGACGCCGAACAACAAACCGCCGCTAACGTTGGCAGACCACATCGAATCCTATGATCTGGCCGCAAGTGGACAGCACTGGCTGGAACATCGCCAAGCCGCGTTCGAAAAAGGCATCGTCCTGGCGACAGACCGTCGCGACGGTTTCATCTCGGTCAATGCCGATAACGAGGGGACAATGACAACTCGTCGCTTCGTCGCGATCGGCGACACACTGGTCCTAAATGCGAAAGCAGAAAACGGCGAGATTCGCGTCGAAGCCATCGACGCTCTTGGCCGCGTGATCGAAGGTTTTTCGAAAGAGACGTGCGAACCCGTCACTGGCGACAACATTCGCCACGTCGTGTGCTGGAAAGGTGGCTCGAATTGTCATCCGCTGCAAGCACGGCCAATCAAGTTAAGGTTTCACCTCAAGCAAGCCCAGCTGTACTCCTTTGAATTCCAAATTCGGCACAATCACTATGTCCCGAATTCGTATTCACAGTAATGACATCGTGGAAGCGATGAAGGGGTCTGCTGACAGTCAATCTAGGTGCAATAACTCTCTGCCGCTATAATCACTTGCAGCCATTCTGTCGGCCGCAGAATGAAAGCACACCGACCCACAGCCCCCCTACCGAACCACTGGCGTCCAGACGACGACCCCAATCCTGCCCGCTTCAACTCCAGCATGTATCAATTGGCAGACGTCGCTTGGACGCTGACTAACAAGAACAGGAGCCTCATGATCATTTTGAGACTTTCCATCTTGCTGGTCATCGCCAGCGTTTGCTCGATGCTGGTCGCCGAAGATGCTGCCGACCCAGCGAGCCTGCAAGAGGCCAGGGACGTGGGCCGCAGTACTTCCAGATTCCTACAGGCCGACGCCGCAGTTCCGCAGGCCAGCCAGCGCATTCCCAAGGCGAATCTCCGACCTTTTGAGAAATCGATCGCTCCCATCTTGAAGAGCAGCTGCCTGGCCTGCCATGGCCCGGAGAAATCCGAGGGCAGGCTGCGAGTGGATCAATTAAACCCTAACCTGCTGACGGGCCCAGACGTTGAGCGATGGCGAGAGATCTACAACGTCCTGGGCAACTCGGAGATGCCTCCGGCGGACGAGCCCGATTATGCATTGGCCGATGCGGATCGCCGCAGCATTGTCGATTGGCTTGGCGCCGAGATAGGGAAGGCGTATCTCGTACGGCGCAACAACAAGCAGTACTCGTCCTTTCGTCGAATGACGCGGTACGAATACAACTACGCGCTACAGGACCTGCTTGGCTTACCCTATGAGCACGCCGACCGTCTGCCTCCGGAAGCCGTATCCGAGGAGGGATTCAAGAACCGTTCTGAAATGTTGCAGATGTCGGCGATGCAGTTCGAAACCTATCGCGAGATTGGCCTGAAAGCTCTGCAACGAGCCACGGTGCATGGCGAGCGCCCAGCAAGCGTTACTTACCTGATCTCGATGCAGGAAGAGCTGACCAAGGCGACGTCGGGAAAGAACGGAAATACGTTCAGCACCAGCGATGACAACTATCCCAACAACAGGAAACGGCAACATCTATTGGATCAGGACTCTGGCCAGGGAATTCATTTCTCCGGCGGCACGTCGAACCCGTCGCCACATGCGATCGCGGGCCACACGCCAGCGGTTTCCTCGGTTGTCCTCGCTCTGCCGCACTCCAACGAATTGAAGTTGAACCTGGACCGTTTCCTTCCCGATGAAGGGGTCATGCGTGTTCGTATCCGGGCCGGTCGATCGACGATGACGGCCGATGAATACGCCAGCCTGCGTTTGATTTTCAGTGCCCATACCAGCAACAACGCCAATTTCTCGCAAGTCATCAGTCAACAGGACATCCCCGTTACCGCCTCTGCGGACAACCCACAATTTATCGACTTCCATATACAACTGGGTGACATACAGCGAAACCCGTTCCGAAAACTGGCAACAACATTCCCGCGGCGGGATGAATTCCTCTCGATTCGCAACGTCTCCAATGCAAATGGCGGGGAAGAACCGCTTCAGGTTCTCATCGATCACATCGAAATCAGCGCACCCTTTTATGCTCAGTGGCCGCCGCAGACTCATCGGGACATTTTTGTCGAGAGCAAGAACACAAGTGATGAGCAGTCCTATGCCCGCGAGGTGCTAAACGGATTCATGCCACGCGCCTGGCGTCGCCCCGTCACGCCCCGGGAAGTCGATCAGTTCATGGGTCTGTTTGCTGAGTACCGTCCAGGATTTCCGTTCTTCGAAGAGGCGATGCAGGAGGTTTTGGCAACGGTTCTGGCTGCTCCGGAATTTCTCTACCTGACTCAAACAGTGCCAACCGACAATCCCAGACGTCTGAAGACGATCAGCGACCTGGAACTGGCCAGCCGTCTTTCATTTTTCCTCTGGTCAAGTATTCCCGACGAGGAATTGTTTGAGCTTGCACGGCAGGGAAAACTCGGGGAGCCCGACGTCCGTGCTGCTCAAGTTACTCGCATGCTGGCAGACCCGCGATCAGGACGCTTTTCTGAGAACTTCGTTCAGCAATGGCTCGGCACCGATGGTCTGAAGAATGTGGTCCACGTCACTGACAGCTCATTACTGGACGCCATGCAGGAAGAGCCGGTCGCTTTCTTTGAGGACGTCCTGGAGCGCAACAGCAGTGTCCTGGACTTTATCCATTCCGATTACGCCGTCGTCAACGAACGCCTGGCAGGGCACTATCGCATTGCCGATGTGCATGGCCCGCAATTCCGCCATGTTTCGATTGAACCCCAGGCGAACCGGGGCGGTATCCTGACCGGCGCTGCGATTTTGACGATGAACTCCGATGGCAAAGATTCTCATCCTCTCAAACGGGGTATCTGGATGCTGGAACGTATCCTTCAGGATCCACCGCCACCGCCGCCGCCCAATGTCCCGGAGGTCGACCTGACTGATCCGGAGATCCTGAACATGACCCTCAAAGAGCGGATTGCAGATCATCGGAACAAAGCTGCCTGCATATCGTGTCATGCGAAAATTGATCCCTGGGGCATCGCCTTTGAGAATTATGATGCCCTCGGAGCATTTCGTACGACTTACAACGATGTGCCCGTGGATGCGACTTCAGAACTGTTCAATAATGAGAAGCTGGTCGGCATGGTGGGCTTAAAACGCTACCTGCTCATGAATCGGCAAGATCAATTCACCCGGGCCCTGGTTCATAAAATGACCGCTTATGCTTTGGGCCGATCATTATCTTTTGGTGATAATGCCGATATCGATAATCTGGCGGTACAATTCAGGAGACAGGGAGATCGCCTGGGCGACCTGGTCCACTTGATCACCCAGAGCACCATTTTCAACTCTAAGTGAGCGTCGGGAACAGATAATGAAGAACCACACGGTTTCACTGAATCGCAGAAACTTTCTTCATGGCACAGGCGTGGCCCTGGCTTTGCCCTGGTTGGAAACATTTGCTGCGGACAATTCTGCTGCCAGCGATACACCGAAACGTTTTGTCAGTGTCTACCATCCTGATGGTGTCGGCTTGCCACTCAAGACAGATCCGGCCTGGAAGGACTGGAGTTGGTTTCCGCGGGGCGGCGAGAAGGATTTTCAGTTAACGAAGGTGCTCGACGTGCTCGAGCCTTTACGTAGTGAAATCACGATTTACTCCGGGCTATCGCACCCCGCTGTCAGAAAAGTCCATGGACATTCCAATGCCGATCAGTACCTGACAGGAGCAGCAACGGGAGGCCACGGGGCGTACAAGAATTCGATTTCTGTTGACCAGGTCTATGCGGCCCACGTGGGCGATTTCACTCGCCACGCATCGCTGGTGATGTCGACCAACGGTGGCATCGGTGGGCCGCGTGGTGCGCAAACCCAGTCCTTTAATCGTGAAGGACGTGCGATTCCCGCGATGAACAAGCCAAAACAGATTTTCGATATGCTGTTTGTCACCAGCACCAAGGATGCTGCCGCAAAACTTGCCAGAAGCAAGAGCGCCCTGGACCTGCTTATTGCCAATACGCGATCGTTAGGAAAAAAACTCTCCCAGCGCGACCAACAGACCCTGCAGCAGTATCTACAGGCAGTTCGTGATACCGAGGTTAAGTTGGCAAAAGCTCAAAGGTGGATTGATACGCCCGTGCCAACGTTCGATACCAGCAACTTGGAATTGGATGCAGAGCCAAAAGAGGCTCGGCTTTACTTCCAAACCATGTATGAATTGATCTACCTCTCCTTCCTCAGTGATTCAACGCGTGTGGCAACGTTCCAGTTGGGACGAGAAAATGGGGAAGGCCCTCACGACCTCCTGTCGAAGGCGGTTGGACTGGGCGGTGCTCACGGCCTGACGCATGCCGTCAAGAAACCAGATGGCTGGAAAAACCTTGGTACCTACAATCGCTACCAGGCAGAAGAATTTGGTCGGTTCGTACAGAAGTTACGGGATACCCCGGAGCCGACAGGCCAGGGCACGATGCTCGACAACACGTTTGCCATGCATGGTTCCGCTTCCAGTAGTTTCCACCTCTCTCGCAATTATCCGATCATTTCTGCCGGCGGCAAAAATCTCGGCTTCACAAATGGTCGCTATCTCAAGTTTGGCGACGGCAATAAAGACAACCAGGCCGGTGCCGGAATCGTTACCGATGCAGGATGGCGAGGTAAAATAGAAGCGCAGGAACTTCCCCTGGCACAGCTCTTTGTCAGCGTGCTGCAAAAACTCGGTGTTGAGACCGATTCGTTCGCTGGAATCAGCGGAGCCCTGACTCGGGTCTAAGCGTCTTTTTGCGATGGCGACTGGCAGCAGACTGTGCTTGTCCCGTCCCTGGTCTTGGCATGCTCATTCTTTCTCGAGCAACCAGACCGTAAAGTCATCAACGACAATCTCGTCGCCCTCCCGGACAACGATCGCTGCGGACGTTTTGGCCGGGAGCTTGAACGTGGTCGTGTCAAACTCCGGCAACTGGAATTCACCCTTGTGTGTCTGCCAGGAGTCCGTGGCCTGGATCTTGACCAGATCCGGGAAACCCAGCCAGCGAAACTCGCCCGTCGTCGGGTCGTTTGCACCGACCCAGGCTCGAAAATGAAAGGTCCCTTGTCCCTTGAGCGATACCTCGTAGCGGTACGTCGCGCCTGCTTCGACGATTTTAGAATAGCGGCCGTGAAGGCCGACCTGGCAATTTGCCAGTAACATGGACTGTCCCTTGAATGCCTCGGCGCCCTCGACCATACGCCCCGTTTGCAAGCTAAAACCCTTCGCACGCCGGTAGAGAGGGCCGCGATATTCAAATGGCAACTGCTTTCCCGCCTTCAGCTGTTTCCTGCCGGACTCCCGCATCGAGAAGGTAATTGGCTCCCAGACCATTCTTCAAAATCATCCCTGACGATGACAACCGGCTCGCTCTTGGGATCAGCGGCCGGGACCACAGCTGAGAGCAGGGCTGCCAGACAAAGAAAGGCAAGGGCCCGCTTCACCAGGTTAGCCAAACCTCGGAGACGGATAATCCGTACGGAATCCAAACCTCCTTTTTTGGGCCAGATCTGTTTGCACCGGGAATCGCTGGAGATCATCGGTTCACCACCTCGAAGGTTGTGGAGGTCTCTCGTCCGGTGAATGCGTGCGTGGCGCTGACACGGTAACTGCCCGCCGCGATAGACCGGGAAAGCGGTAAATGGACGGTGAATGTCCTTCCTCGAAACAGGATATTCTGCCGAAACCATTCCAGCTCGTTTCCTTCGGCATCAAGGACGCGTAGATGCACTGCCTGTGACAGGGCACCTAGTCCGGCTTCCTGGTTGAAGTGCACCGTCCCGGTGATGGCAAGATCTGTCCCGGCTGGAACAGGCTGCTTCACCGGTCGGAATTCAATCGACTCCAGCTTCGCCGGTAGCAATGCCAGGAAACGAGGCTGCAAATCCAGTTCCAGCGTGATGCTATCGCCGAACCCGAGGAAATCCTGGTTGCGAACATCATAGACATAGTGCTTGGACGAAAGCTTGAGAATGGTTTGGGAGGATTCCTGGTTCGCCGCCGTATCCGAGCAGAGCAGGCCCAGCAGTTGGGTGGAACCGTTGTGAAACACCCGTGCGAAAACATCCCGGCGGGGCCTGCCGTCCGGGTAGAGCAATTCGACCGGTGGCTGCTGGCCGGCATGCTCTCGCAGCAGCCGGGCAACGACGTCCGAACCGCTGAAGTCCTCCTTTTCGAGCCGGTCGGTATAGCCGTTGATAACGTTTGGAAGATAGGCCACGTGGCCCCTGCCGACTTTTTCCAGGTGGATCCTGTCGGTCACCGGAAACAGATCCGCCAGCCGCCCTTGCTCCAGTTTGCGGCCATGCTCGGTATAGGTGGCTGGGTCGTTATCGGCGATCACCAGTCCTCCCTCGTTAACGAACTGGCGTATGGCGTCGGCCTCTGCCGGGGACATTCCCTTGTTGTACGGCAGCACGAGTGCTCGAAAACCTTGTCTGGCAAGACCACTTTCAAGTAGATCCTCCGGAGCGATGATCGTCGGGCGGACCCGGATCGAGTTGAGTAGCGTGAGCGCATCCGCCGGCGCACCACCAATCACACTTATGTTCGACATCCAGGTACCTGAAAACCCGTTCTCCTCAAACGGCAGCGTGCGGGAGATGTAATGGTTATAGGGAGCCCAGAGCATCGCGACCTTGGAACGATGCGGTTGCGAGGCAATTGTCAGCTTGCCGATGCCCCGCTGGATCGCGAGCACCTCACGTGAGTAATCCTCAAAAAATGGAAGTGCCTGGGAAAAGTCAGGTGTAAAGCAACTTAAGCCGCCAAGCGTTGAATTGGTCAGGCAGTTCTCCCAGTCAAAACCGTTCAAACCCAGCATCAACACGAGCCAGGGATACCGCTGGCGGTTGACCTTCGCCTGGTGATCATAGTTCCAGCGAAGAACCGACTGGGGTGCCATCAGAAAACTTCGCTTGGCCGAGAATGACTGGGGGAGTTCGACCGTCAGTGCGTGACGCCACTGGGGGTGAATCTCCTGCCCGATGTACAACTTGGAACTGGTCATCTCCTGGCGATAACGTGAGAAGTCATGATGATCATGCCCCACCCGTCCCGTCCTCGCAGCGGGAATAAACCGCCTCATCATTTTCGTCAGGTCGATGAAGTACTGGCTCCAAACCCGCGATCGCATGAAATATCGAAAGTCGACCCAGCGGGGGAGTTGGTCCTGCTCGACAGCCTCGGTCAGTAAAATCCCTCGTACCTGGTCCCAGGAATCAAAACCCGTGTTCCATTCCTCGTTCAAGCTCTCGAGATTGCCACCGTACTGTTCCCGGCACCATTGCTGGAAGACCCTGGTCGTTGTTGGCCCGAAACCGGAATTCTCCCGCCCGTCAAACTCGCCCGAGAGGTAGTTCTCACCTGTCAACGTGTAAAACGGTGAACCGAAACGGGCTGCTTGCCTGTACTGGTCGATTCGGCTGTTGATGTATTCTGCGCCCATGTATCGCATGCGAAATGGAAACTGGTCTAGATCCAGTTTTTCACCCGTCCTGGCCACCTCGCGGAGCATCCGGCTGAGCTCGGCGAGATCCAGGTCTGGCTGCTCCTGGTTCGGATCCCGGTTATGGTCCTCGGGACTGAGGATTTCTCCAAGGTGGTCCGCGTAAGCAACACTTTGCAGATGGTGACGGGCGTTTTGCACGAACTGTTGCTGTTGGTTGTAGATCAGGTAGGTAAAAGTGGAATTGATGCCATACTGGCGCATCAAACGGCCATACAGGTCTCCCTTCCAGTGGCCACGACCCGGCGTGGGCGAAAAGATCAGCATGAACATGTAATCGTCGAACTCACGATTCGGAATTGCCACCGGAATAGAGCGTTCGTCTACGATCCCGTGCTCGTCCCTGATCCGGCAGACAACATCCCAGAGTTCCGAGAGTGGATTCTTGACCGGGATTGAGAATTGTCCGCTGGTGGTCCCGTCCAGATGGAGCTCTGCCTCGGCTACCGTCCGGCCCCAGGTGTCCACGGCAATGACTTCTGCCGAGACGCCATCGCCAAGGGGACGGGATAAATCGACCTTTCCGGAAATCACCTGGCCAACCTTGTACCATGGCTGGTCCACCGTGATTGTCTCGACGTGCTGCTCGTTTTCGACTCGCAGGCTCGTGGACGCAAAATCGATCACAGCGCCAGTCCTGTCGAGCACGCGGACATCGACCAGATAGTCACCACGAGGCAAGACCGGCAATCTGAATTCGGACAACGGCGCAGCTGGCAGTTTTCCATGAAGGACGGCTATTCCGCCACGCGATCGGAGTGTGTAGTCCAGAAAAGCAGCCTGCCCAGTCCCTGCCGTGGTTGTGACCTGTGCCACGGTCATGGCCCCACGGACAACGGTCGTGTTGGGAACCTGGTCGTGCCAGCCCAATCGCCTGGTCTTTTCATCGACAGGCCCACGCAATTCTGTTTTCGCTGAGGACATGCTGATCCTCGTTTTCACCTCAGGCTGGCGGTTGGCACTCCACAGCATGCAGCGCGCAAGGATTCCGAACGAGTGGTCGTAGGCGACCGAATCATGGTCGCCCAGCGGATGATTCCAGTAGGGCGTGAGGGAATTGCTATGCCTCCTGGCCATCTGCTGATCAAAATAATCGAGTCCCACGACACGGCCATCCCCATGCCTGGATGTAGTCACACAGAGAGCAGCCTGCGCCCGTTCATGGAGTACAACTCCTGCCAGCGGCGTGAACTGATCCTCGGACTCGAGCATCTGAATCGGCAGGGTATCGAGGGGTGTAGAATGCCGAATCCAGTCCGCCAGCGAACCACCATCACCAGTTTTGAAGAGTTTGTCAAAGACATCGTCACGGCCATCCGCGACAATTGTCCGATTGTTAAAACCTTCTTTCAAGCGATGCGGGGTAACGTAAACAAGGCCACTGCCACGTGCGACGTGCTGGAGAATCTGTCTCCTCACAGTTGCGGGAATGACTGCCCAGGAAACCTTGCCAATCACGATCACATCGTACTGATGCTCCAGGTCAAGCCGCTCGGCAGCGATACGATCCAGTACCAGCGTGGCTTCGACACCGGCCAGCGGTGTTGTTGTATCTCCCTCGCCATAACCATTTGCCCAGGCCGTGTGGCCAGCGTTCATGATCACCGTGTAATCAAGTTGCAAACGCTGGGCAATCTCCACCACCTCGCGGGAATCTCCATACGGCAGGATGAACAGCCCCTTGACTTGCCCACCTGCCAGAGGACGCGCCCAGCTGACGTGGGGTGTTTGCAGCGTCCCGGGCAAACGATCGTACGGTTGGTTGGGATCACCGTAAGGAGGTGTGGCACTGACTGTCGCTGAAAGAGAAACCACCGCGACGACGATGGTGATCACTGCAAATAGGATCGACCGCATTAAATCACCCTTTTCACAACGATGAACTTAACTACCCCGATTGTAACCGCTGGACAACAGCGGCAGCAAACTGGCAGCCTGGGCCACCCTGCCAGACCCCAGAGCAATGGTAGCCTTCAGCTTTATCCGGCTGCTATCTGTAGTCGGCAGGACTTAAGTGAAACTTGGCCGGACCTACCCGAGAGCGTGAATGACGCCGGCAACCACGCTAAAGGTCTACCGTCAGGCCACTCGTTTTGCCCTTGGCATCAAAGTTCTTATGTTCCAGTAGGTAATCAGTGGCGTGATAACCACCGTCGGGGCAAGCCATGCGATCCAGACAGGATCGGTATCAACATTCACTACCAGAACTGCCGTAATGGTCGCAATCGTACCACTTAGCATATTGGTGAGATGGCGAGCGATGCGGTGTTTCCCTGTTGCAGTGCGAGTCCACAAAGTCACGAAATCGACGATGCCCAAAATACTGGCAATCAATCCGAAGACCATCAAAATAACCCACCGGCCTTCTGCGTCTCCCCCCGCATAGAACATGTAGGCCATCCCTTCCATGCCGATACCAGACAGCAGCATTATCGCTACGGCGACCCAGTCCTGCAGCTGTGGTATGCCGGATTTGTTCTTTGCGAATCGGTAACCGCTGAACACCAGATAAAAACTGAACAGGGCGATGAGAAACAGGAACACATTGTTGTTCAGGAAGGCCAGCGGAATGGAAGTCAAGAACACTGCCGACATACCAATCACATACCATTTCCCGAACCGTCGATGCTGGGTGGCACCTTTTTTCGTTGAGACTGCGGCAGCGGCTGATAGTAAGGCAATACTGCCGCCGACAATATGAATCCCGAGTAGGACAACACTTAGGAACTGTGCAACCATAAACTCGATACCTTTCCGCTCATAGCAGCACCTGGTGATCCGCAAAAAGAACTGCGGTGGCTTGATTGTAGCCGCTCGCCAAGTGGGCCAGTTTTGCCTTAAGCAATGATGTCGTTGACAACATGACCGTGGACATCCGTTAGGCGGAAATCGCGGCCGCTGTAGCGGTAGGTGAGGCGTTCATGGTTGAGACCCACCAGGTGCAGGATTGTGGCATGCAGGTCGTGGATATGAACCCTGTTTTCGACTGCGAAGAAACCGAAGTCGTCTGTGGTTCCATAGGTCAGTCCACGTTTTGCGCCGCCGCCGGCCAGCCACATGGTGAAACCGTGAGGATGGTGGTCTCGGCCGGCTCCCTGTGCTGTTGGAGTCCGCCCGAATTCGCCTCCCCAGACCACCAGTGTTTCGTCAAGCAGCCCACGTAATTTGAGATCCGTCAGCAGCGCCGCGACCGGCTGATCACATGCTGCCGCCACTTTTTCGTGATCTCGAACATTTGCATGGCTGTCCCATTGGCCGCCGACGTTGGCGACCACATACCGTACGCCGCGCTCAACCATCCGACGAGCCAGCAGGCACTGTCGGCCGTAGTCCTTTGTCGTCTCGTTATCGAGACCGTACAGCTTATGAATGGCTTGTGACTCGCGCGACAGGTCGAACGCTTCCGGCGCCTGCGTTTGCATGCGAAAAGCCAGCTCGTAGGCAGCAATTCGAGCGTCCAACCGACTGTCATCCTCGCGTTCGCGACGGTATCGTTCGTTGAGCCGACGGATCGCGGTCAGTCGTCCGGACTGGATGCCCTTCGGGATCTGCAGTGCCAGATTGTCGATCGGTTTGTCGAGGTTTGCGATTGCGACACCTTCATGGACGGTCGGAAGAAACGAGGAACCGTAAGGTGCCTTGCCTTGCAGATTCCCCTGAGAACCAAGCGAGATGAATCCGGGCAGGTTCTCCGACTCAGATCCAAGTCCGTAGAGCAGCCAGGACCCCAGGCTTGGACGCGGCAGAACCCCATCACCTGTTGTCAACTGGCGTATCGCAGCGCTATGTTCGATGTGGTCGCAATGCACCGAGCGAATGACGCACAGATCGTCGGCGCAACGTGTGAGGTGCGGCAGCAGTTCGCTGATGACGATCCCAGATTCTCCGTGTTGCCGAAACTTGTATGGTGAGGGGCGACAGTTCGGAGTCGCATCCCGCGTGATACGAGGCAGTTTGATAGGGATCTTTTTGTTTTCATAATCCACGAGCTTCGGTTTCGGATCAAACAGGTCGACTTGAGATGGTCCCCCGCCCATGAACAGGAAGATAACGCTCTTGGCTCGCGGCGCATGATGCGGATTTTTCACGGCCAGTGGATTCACCCCTGCCGCGTTTGATTCCTGGGCGAGTAAAGCGGTCAGCGACAGCAAGGGAAAACCGGCCGATGTTTTCCGGAGAAGCTCGCGGCGCGATATCATCGAAGGTGTGTTGTGGCTCATTCGTTTGGCTTGGCTCATTGAAGTCAGTCGATGTACAGGAATTCGTTGCTGCATATAAGCGCCACACAGAGGTCTTCCCACGGACCCGTTTTTACGTCGACGTCCGTTTTACCGCTCGCAACCAGTTGTTGTCGAGTCTCCGTTGACTGGCGAAGGATTTCCGCTGCGACTTTTTGTTCTGCCCCAATGGGTGGCCGTCCAAACAGTCGCTGGTAAAGAAACGCGATTCGCAGACGACGACGAGGTGACTCCGCGATCGTTTTGTTCGCCAAGGTTGTTGCCGTGCTCAGAACGATGTCGTTGTTGAGCATAAACAGCGCCTGTGGCGCGGAAGTCGAGTCCACACGGGCTGGTACCAGCAGATCGGGATTCGCACCGTCGAACAGATCCAGCGCTGTCTGTGGCTTGTCCCGGCTGAATTCACCGAAGAGCATGCGGCCGGATAGAGCTAGTTTCCACCCGGGGGCTCCCTCGTCACTTCGCTTAACGAGGCTGTTGTGTCCGCCGAGCGTGTCCATCAACGCTTCGGCGTCAAGTCGTTTCCGATTCATCCGTCCAAACCAGTTGTTGTCCGGGTCGCGAGAAAGGCTCTCCGGTGTCGCGAGGCTCGCCTGCTGATACGCGCGGGACGTCATGATTTCACGAATTAGTGATTTGACGGACCACCCACCGTCCACGAGGCGAACGGCTAGATAGTCGAGCAACTCCGGATGCGTTGGAGCTTGCCCAAGGCGACCGAAGTTGCTGGGAGTGGCGACGATTCCTCTTCCAAAAAGATGCTGCCAGATACGGTTTGCCATGACCCGCGACGTCAGGGGATGATCTGGCCGCGTCAGCCAGTCTGCGAGTTCCAGTCGACCACTGCCTGTGATCTTAAATCCGTCGCCGTCGCTCGCGAACACGCGCGGGACCGCTCTGGGGACGATTTGCCCCAGCGAAAGATGGTCGCCCCGGATAAATATGGGCATGTCGCCAGACGCTTCGTGTCGAGTCCCCGGAACAGGGCCTTCCCGGATTATCATCCGCAGAGGAAAGCGGGAAACCTTTTTCTCGACTTCATCGCGTCGAGCTGTCAGCCTCGCATGCTCTTTCAGTTCGTCGGGATTTTCGTCCCAGCCGTTTTCCTTCTGGTCGGCAACAAGCTCCGATTCCTTGCTGCGCAGTTCCTCGATACTTTTATCGAGGTCCGCCTTGTCCTCGCCAGCTTTCGCCTGCAGCATCAGTTGATCTTGCAGGTCACGACGCACCTTGATCAGTTCGAGAGCCTTGCTGTGTTTCTTTTCGAGCGGCGCGATCTCCGCCTCTAGCTTCGCGAGCTGTTGTTCGTCTGCTGCAAGTTCCCTCTGCTCGGTCTTGGTCTGGAAGGCCCGCTGCTGGACGCGTTGCCTGCTGCGGGCACTTTTTCCCTGAAAGGTGAAAATATGGCTGCTGTAGAAGATGCCTGAAAGTGCGTAATAGTCAGCCTGGGTGATCGGATCGAACTTGTGGTCGTGACATCGCGAACATGAAACCGTGAGGCCCAGAAACGTGCGGCCAAGAACATCCAGTTGTTCGTCCACAAAGTCCGCGATGATTTTCTCTTTGTCATTACCCTCGATTAAATGGGCCAGTCCCCAGATCCCCGTTGCGGTGAACCCGTCGGCGTTGATCAACTCCGGATCATCCAGAGGAATCAGGTCGCCCGCAACCTGCAGACGTACAAACTGATCGTAGGGCAGGTCTTCATTCAGCGATTTTACCACCCAGTCGCGATACGGCGTTATTGAGAACGTTCCATTGTCGTTCGCCGCACAGGTGGGGTCGTCCTGGGCATAGCGGACATTATCGAGCCAGTGCCGGGCCCAGCGGATGCCGAAATCGGGGGACTTCAGCATCCGGTCCACCACGTGTGTAAACGCTTCCGGACTGTCGTCCGCAAGGAATGCCTCGATCTCGTTCGCTGTTGGTGGCAAACCAAGCAGGTCGTAAGCCGCGCGACGAATGAGAGTCCTCTTATCGGCCGGAGGTGCGGGCTGTAGGCGATGGCTTTCAAGAGTCGCGAGCAGCAGCCGGTCGATGTTGCCGCGGGGCCAGTTCGTGTCGGTAACCGTTGGCTGTGGCGGCACCTTTGGCGCCTGATACGCCCACGACCTGCCTGCCGCCGCTATATCGATTCCTGTGGCCGCGGTAGCGCTGCCATCACGTGGATCCGGGGCGCCCATCTGAACCCACTTCACAAAATCCGCAATAACCTGATCCGGCAGCTTTTCTTTAGGTGGCATCTCGATGGATTCATGCCGGATTGCCGCGATCAAGAGACTCTCTTGCGGTTTTCCCGGGACAATCGCCGGCCCGCTTTCACCACCTTTGCGAAGTGCTTCGCGTGTATCCAGCAGCAGTCCGCCCTTCAATGTCTTCTTTGCCGCCGCTTTTGCCGAGTGACACGAGTAGCAGCGATCGACCAGCACTGGCCGAATCTTTTGCTCGAAGAATTCCGTACTTTCATCGGCGCCAAGGGAGAACGCAGTGCCAAAGGAAGCCATCACCAGGCAGCACATACCAATGAGGTCGCCGCAAGTTGCAAAACGCATGTCGTGGAATCCAGGAAACTCGTTTGGGGAGTCCGTGCGAAGAACCAGTATAACATGGCGAGTCGAGCAGCTGAGGGTCCTGCTGGAGTGCTGGGCGGAGCTACCCGAGAGCCTGAAGGACGCCGTGATGGAGATGGTGAGGGGCGGCGGTTAAGGATCTACGCCTAGCTCCTTGGCCTTGGCAAAGTCGGCGTCGGCTTTCATCTGGCAACCAAGCTCCTTGTAGGAAGTGGCCCGATTGTAATACACCTCACCTTTGATGGCGGGGTCAATAAGGGAAGGCAGGTCGCCCAGCTCGATCACCCCAATATTGTCACCGTGCACGAGGTCGAGTTGCTTCAGGCGTGTGATGGACGAGGAGGGGACAGCTGGATCAGTGCCAGGCCTGGTCATCCTCCGCCTTGATATCCAGATCTTGAAGGGCTTCATCCCAGCGACTGCCGTCGACGAATTGAATGTCCAGGTGCTTGGCGTTAAGTCGAAACGTTGTGACCGTGTAGAGCAAGCCGGCTGCCAGGCCACTGTCGTCCTCCTGCTGGTTCCGATCGACCGCCCTGGCCCAACGCTGGTCCACTCGATGACAGAACCACAGTCGGCTACCGTCCTGGAAGATGAGCGTGGCCTCGGTGAACTGGTCATCGAAGTCGACCGCCATGAGATCGCTGCGCAGGGTTTCTTCACTGGTCATAGGGAACGGCAGGCTATAGAGCCGAGAAGGTCATAGTGCAGGTAGCGAGTGCCTGAATTGTCCTCTTTACGGTTGCGAGAGTATACTCGCACATGCTCTTTTGCACCGCCCGGCAGAAGTCGGATCGACATGCTCAAAGAATCTGATTTGTGCAAAAGGCAACTGGCGCGCCCCTGTTGACCGCGTGAATGACCCATGGCAACCGTAACCGCGATGCAGACCGACTCACCGGTTCGCCAGAACTGGATCCTTGGCTCGGGGCTGGACTTGCTGTTGATCATTGGCGCCCCGGTACTGGGCGTGCTGTGATAACGGAGTGTGCCCACTCTGACGGGTTTGTCAAACGGGCACAGGGGGGGCGACTTTGACCTGGGTAATCATTTATCCGCAGCCGAGGCAGCTGAAAAATTGCCCAACTGAAGGTCGCTGACGAGCAACCTGCTGCCCGCGGGCTCAATCTCTACAACGCCGCCTGTCTCTTGTCCCTGGCTTTCGGTGCTGCTGCAAAGGATGAAGACGTGCCAGAAAAGGAGCGGTCAACATTCGTCCAAAACAGTGCCAGCCGAGCGATGGAACTACTGGCTGAGGCACGTACTGCCGGATGGTTTCAGGAGTCTAAGAACATCGCTCACGTGAAGGACACCGACGGTGACTTGGATCCCCTTCGCGAGCGGGACGACTTCAAGCAGCTGTTCAAGAAGCTGGAAGAGGACCAAGAAAAGTAAGGCCTTCCAAAGCGGCGCACAATCCGGCGCAGCAGGCGCACGCCCGCTCTCGCAACGACCCGCATAAAACGACACAAGCCCCTGTACTGACAAGGGCTTATGCGAATCTGTGCGATGACCAGCGAGATGCTGCCAGTCACCCGAGCGGAGAGGACAGGATTCGAACCTGCGGTCCAGTTGCCCGGACACGGATTTAGCAAACCCGCGCTTTCGACCACTCAGCCACCTCTCCGGGTTCGAAAACCGATTGTGTAGCATCCACGACAATGCTGCAAGACGGCACTTCGCCACTTCAATACCCCCCCCTGCAATACTGCTCGCACAACTCCAGCCCGGCTTGGTATCATCAACACAGATCCCCCTCACTCGTGCTCGCTCGCCAGCAGCCAACCACGTCATGTCCGGCCCCCACGCCTCCAAACTGCGCCGCCAAATCGCCTGGGAAGCAGCGCGCCTGCTCTACCAGCATGAAGCCGACGAGTACTACCCGGCCAAGATGAAAGCGGCTCGCCATGTCTGCCGTGGTTGGGTCAAACCCTGGGATCTCCCCAGTAACAGCGAAATACGTGAGCAGCTCGCCTCTCTCTCACGCAGCCTGACTGCCGACAAGCCGCAAGACCAGTTGCTCAGCATGCGATTGGCCGGGCTGCAGATGATGCGTCGACTTGATACCTTTCGGCCACGGCTGGTTGGCAGCGTCCTGACCGGCCATACCCGTCCCGGCTCCGATATCGACCTGCACCTGTTTACCAATAGCCTCGATGCCGTGCTGGCTATCCTCGACGAAGAAATGCTGCGCTACGACGTCCAGCACAAGACGATCCACAAGGAGGGCGAGGCACGACACTATGTCCACATCCACCTGGACGATCAGTTTCGCTTTGAAATGACCGTTTATCCCCAGAACCGCGCCCACGTCGTCGGCCGCTGCTCGATCAGCGGCGGCCCGATGGCGCGGGCCAGCATCGCTGAACTGGAAAAGCTGCTGGCAAAAGAATACCCCCAGCTGGACATTGATGATCAACTGGCTGACATCCAAGCCACTCCCGACCGCTTCGGGGTCTACCTCTCCCTGCTCTTGCCTCTGGAAGATGTCAAACAGAAAAAAGTCCATCATCCCGAAGGAGACGCGCTTTATCACAGCCTGCAGGTCTTTCAGTTGACATACGAGCAGCTGCCGTACGACGAAGAGCTACTAACTGCAGCCCTGCTGCATGATGTTGGCAAGGCGATCGAACCCCAGGATCACGTGGCCGCTGGACTGGAAGCCCTCGAAGGTTTTATCAGCGAACGAACCGAATGGCTGATTGAGCATCACATGGACGCCCACCGCATCGCCGAGGGAACCATCGGCAGCCGCCATCGCCGGCGGCTGGCAGACAATGAAAGCTACGAGGAACTACTGCTACTGGCAGAGTGTGACCGGCGCGGGCGACAGCCCGGAATGGTCGTCCCTGTTATTGAAGAAGCAATCGACCTGCTGATCGAACTGGATGCAGGTTAAAGGGCTCCAACAGCAGTTCCTTAGCCAACCCGGGTCAGCACGGTAGCGAGGGTCTCTCGCAGTGCATTGCCGCTGTTGCGCAGCCCCTGCGCTTCCTTGGGCCACAGATCGAACTCCAGACGGTCAACCACTCCGGCAGCTCCAACCACCGTCGGCACCGAAAGGGCTACATCGCGGATCCCGTAACAACCTTCCTGAACGCTGGAAACCGGCAGCACCAGTTGACTGTCGAGTGCGATCGACTCAATCACATCGCGAATGGCAATCCCCACCGCAAACCCAGCTCCACCCTTCTTCGAAATCACTTCGGCACCACTGCCACGCGTCCGCGCGAAGAGGTCGTTAGCCAGGTTGGCAGTCCAGGACGGGTGCTTGTCCAACGGCAGCCCGGCAAACGTCGCACTCGACCAGATTGGCACCATGCTTTCGCCATGCTCACCCAGGATCAGGGCCGACAACTGTGTCGGCGCCACATCCAGTTCCTGAGCAATCAGGCTGCGAAAACGGATCGTATCAAGTTGGGTACCGAGTCCGATCACCTGGCTGACAGGCAACTCCAGTCGATGTTGGGCCAGGTAGGTGAGAATGTCCACTGGATTGGAAACCACGAACACGATCGCCGACGATTTAACACCGGCGGTCTGAATCTGGTCGAGGATCGAGACGAACAGATCCGTGTTGCGGGTGATCAAATCCAGCCGGCTCTCGTCTGGTTTACGCCGCAGTCCTGCGGTAATGCAGATCACATCGCTATCCGGAATGTGTTCATAACCGCCGGAGACGATTTTCTGATCGGCTGTACTAGGGCCACCATGCAAGAGGTCGAGGGCATGCCCCTCCGCCGCTTCAGCATTCAGGTCCAGCAGCGCGATTTCTCGCACAACGCCACCACACTGCAGGGCATAACCTGCACTAGAACCAACCAAACCACCGCCACCAATAATACTGACCTTCATTGTTCCTACCTCTCCTCAAGTTAATCGGCCCTGTTGGCCTCCAAGTAAGTCTCAGCCCGCGAATCTCACCTGGTGGCGAGCATCCATCGGGTTGTTTGACGGTATTGAAATTCTGCTAAAAGCTAGGCTGCTCCCTGGGCTGCGAGTGCCTGCATCACCCGTTCAGTGATCATTTGCACAATTTGTTCCTGACTGGATCCAGCTTCGACCGGATCAGTTTCGTTGTTCGTGGTCGGACAGGCCTCCCCGGCTGACATTGTCGGCGGAGGTACAAAGGCCGTCTGTTCGACCCCTGATTCCGACCAGGTGTCTCGAAAGATGGAGTTGGCGCAGACGTCACACTCTCCATACTCGTCCGTGTTACGCGGGTCACCAAAGCCCCATTGCTGTTTCAGGTCGAGCAACTCCCGCTCCTTGGCCTCGCTGAAGTAATGCACCTTGCCGAGGCTCTTGGCGAGCAGCAGGATGCGGCAATAGGCATCCAGAATCTCCGTCCACCAGAAGGCCCGTTCCACCGACTCGCCATAACTGACGGTGCCATGATTGGCGAGGATGATGATATTGGTATTCTTCACGAAGGGGATGATTGTATCGGCGAATTCCTGTCCGCCCGGTGTCTCATAGCGGGTAATTGGCACGTCGCCAAGAAAGACCTCGACTTCAGGCAGGACGCATTGCGGAATCGGCTCACGGGCCACGGCAAAGGCGGTGGCATGCGGCGGGTGACAGTGGACAACGCTGCGAAGGTCGGGGCGCTGGCGATAGATCTCGAGGTGCAGCAGAGCTTCGCTGGATCGCTTTTTACTTCCAGAGATCTGCTTGCCGGTGCCATCGATCGTGGAAATATCGTCAGGCGTGAGGAATCCCTTGGAATGCATGGTGGGGGTGCAGAGAAACTCATTGTCACTGACCTTGACCGTGATATTGCCATCGTTGGCTGCCACGAACCCCTTGTCGTAGATTCGACGGCCAATTTCGCAGATTTCCTGCTTCAGTTTATGCACATTTGTCATCAGTTCGTTTCCATCTCATGCCCCAGAGGCGGTTTTCAACTCTGTCGATTAGTAATCCAGTTGGTCCAGCAGAGCCGAGTTATAGGCATCTACCGGTTTCAGTTCCGGGTGAAATGGCTGTGCCGCTTCACCACCTTCGCTAAGAGCAATCAAGCTTCCCTCGCCAGCCCCAAGTTCGTCCCAGACGATCACAGTCTCCGTGGCTGGCAGCTGGTCGGTATCGAGGTCTTTTAATTCCAGTGGAACTGCTACCCTGAGTCGAGCTGCCGCAAAACTATCCAGCGAGCGATTCAAGGTGACTGTTCCGAGTATTCGAGCGATTCTCATTTTTCTGTCGTTCCCTGTACTAGGCGGCACCAAGTTGTCGCCGCACGAGTTGCACGCCGTAGTCGGTGAGATGGTCCCGCACCAGTGGTGTCACAATGGCCTGCACACAGACCACCAGTTGCGTGACATTCTCCAGGCAGGCTGGCAATGAATCGACAGTGATCACACGGCCCTCCACAATCACCTCGGTCGTCGAGCTCTGCTGGCTATCCTCACTGGCAACAGCCTGCTGCGGTTCAGGTTGGGACAGCAGTCGCCGCACCACCTCTTCTACAATCGCTTCGACATTAAGCTGGTTTGTCATATCTCTTCGTCCTTGATTCCTAAAACTGTCCATCGCACCGGCGTCACTTCGGCCTGCAGCAGTTGGCGGGCATTACTTCCGTCGCTAGTGATCATCACCATGTCACCCTTTCCGGCGCCGATACCATCGACAGCCAGGAGCGGATAGCCATCGGGGGTAAGACCGTCCGTCATGCGGGGCTGGACCAGCAACAGCTTATGTCCCACCATCGATGGGTGTTTGATCGTGGCGGTCCCGACACCAACAACTTCGGCGATCAACATAGTCTATTTCTCCTAGCGGCCGAGGATGCAGAGATCGTCGATCAGGCTGCAGCGTCGTTCTCGTGTAAATGTCAATGGCGTGGTAACACCTTCACCGGTCGGACCGGCGATGGAAAAGGAGAGATATCCTTCACCACCAAGACCAAGCCCAGCCATGCAGGGCCCGTTCTTGACAAAAATCGTCGTATCAAGTGCCCGGCCCATCCGTGTCATGTTCTGCACATTATTGGAGTGAATAATGCTGGTGTGCCGGAAGCCGTGTTCATATTCCCTGGCCCACTCGATTGCCTGGTCTACGTCGCGGCAGCGCACGAAGGGGATAAAGGGCATCATCTGCTCGACGCTGACAAAGGGATGCGTATGGGGTGTTTCGCCGAACAACAGTTGGGTCTCGTTCGGCACATTGACTCCAGCTGCCTCGGCCAGTCGGCTGGCATCCTGTCCCAGCAGTTCCTTCCCGGCAGCGTCATGTCGATCATCTCCTTCACCGACCTGGACGATTGCCTGACTGGTAAGTTGCTGGATCTGTTGATCGTTCAACTGCACCGCGCCGGCTCGCTGCATGGCGTCCATCATCTGGTCGAAGACCGAGGCTACAACGAAGACTTCCTTTTCGGCGATACAGAGCAGGTTATTGTCGTAGGCCCCGCCCTGGATGATGCACCGCGCCGCTCGATCGAGGTCCGCGGTCTCGTCCACAACCACAGGTGGGTTGCCGGGACCGGCAACGACAGCTCGCTTGCCACTTCGCAGGGCTGCCCGACCAACAGCGGGGCCGCCTGTGACGCAGATCAAGGCAACGTCGCGATGTGAGAATATACCCTGGGCAGTCTCAAGAGTCGGTTCGGCCAGCAGGCTGATCAGGTTATCGATACCGATATCGTTATAGATCGCCTCGTTGAAACGACGCACACCCTCGGCCGCCACCAGCTTGCCACTGGGATGCGGATTCACCACCACGGCATTACCGGCGGCAATCATGCTGACAGCGTTACCGGTAATCGTCGGCAGCGAATGTGTGACGGGAGTGATGGCGCCAATCACGCCAAACGGCGCGTGCTCGATAACAGCCAGGCCGTGGTCACCGCTGAACACCTCACTCCGCATGAACTCAATACCTGGCGTCTTTTCACCCAGTGTCTTGAGCTTGTCGATCTTGTGCTCGAGTCGGCCGATCTTTGTTTCGTTCATTTCCATCGTACCCAGCTCGACAGACTGGTCGATCGAAATCCGCCGGACATGAGCGATGATTTTCTCGCGATCTTCGCGAGGTCGCTCGCACAGCTGTTGAAAAGCCTCTCTGGCGGCTGCCACAGCCTCGTCGACGTCGGTAAAGACGCCATGGCTGCGGCCGGTGCTGGATGGCGCCACCATCGGAGCTGGTCCGACTTCGGCCAGTACCTGGGCAACGACATCACGAATAATGGTTTCATTTACCTGCATGATTCTGGATCTCCCCTGTTACTCCGCCCTTAGGCATTGGTCTCTTGTTCACGTGTGTAGACGCAGTTCTGCTCGACATGCATGCTATCGACGATGCCCACGACAACGGTATCGATCGGCAATTCGCGGGTCTCGGGTGTCAGGCGTGCGCTGGAACCCATGGTGATGAGCACATAGTCCCCTTCACCGGCACCCAACGTATCCACAGCAATAAATGTCCTGTCGGTTGACGAAAGGCTCTTGCGCTTCTTCGTTTCCAGTCGATACGGTTCCACGACCAGCAGCTTGTAGCCGACCATCGAACCGACTTTTTGGGTCGAGACCATTGAACCGGTCACTCGTGCAACAAACATCGCTTACTCCTCTAAAAGCTGGCGGACTTGCCTAGCCACAACCAGTTCCTCGTTGGTCGGGATCACCCAGACCTGGATTAGACTGTCGCTGGAACTGATACAGCACTCGCCGCTGGCAGCGGCATTTGCATCAGCATCCAGTGTGATACCAAGTTGCTCGAGCTGCTGGCACACGCTGGCTCGGATCTGGACACCGTTTTCGCCGATCCCTCCAGTGAAGACGATCAGCTCGGAGCCACCCAGTTCCACCAGCAGACCACCCAGGTAGCGGCGAATATCTGTGATGAACACATCCAGTGCCAACCGCGCTCGCTCGTTACCCGACTCCGCTGCCTTTTCCAGGTCCCGCACATCCCCACTCAGGCCGCTGAGCCCAAGCAGGCCGCCGCGATTCGCCAGATCATCCAGGACATCTTCCAGTGACTTGCCCGTGGCTGCCATAATTGCGGGCAACGCAAACGGATCAAAATCACCCACCCGGTTGTTATGAGGCACGCCACTCTGGGGACTCATCCCCATCGACGTAGCAACACTCTGGCCCCCACGAATCGCACACAAGCTGCTACTTCCGCCAAGGTGGCAGGAGACCAGCCGGAGGTCATCTCGAGCGACGATTTCTGCCGCTCGGGTGGCAATATAGCGATGACTGGCTCCATGAAACCCCCAGCGTCGAATTGGCAGCAGGTCTGCCCATTCGTGGGGTATGGCAAAGTGCCGCGCCCGCTCGGGAATGGTTGCATGAAAACCGGTCTCGAAAGCTGCCACCAGTGGAATGTCGGGTAGACGTTCATTTAACTGCCGCATGGCGGCGACGTAGGGTGGATTATGAGCCGGCGCAACCTGGCTCATCTCCTCCATCGCCGTCAGCAACTGCTCGTCCACTCGCTGCACACCACTTACTCGTCCGCCATGCACGGCTTTAAAACCGATCGCCGCGACCTCGGTCGCGTCCGACAGGCAGCCATGCTCCGAATCAGTCAACTGTGCAAGGCACTGCCTGACCGCTTCGGCATGGTCTGGAACGGCCAACGTCATGTTGCGCCGGTTTCCGCCGATGTCCACGAAAGCCTGGCTCTCTGCTTCACCAATCCGCTCGATGCCACCGCCAGCAATCTGCTGTTCGTTGGACATATCAAGCAGCTTGTACTTGAAGCTGGTCGAACCCAGGTTGGCTACGAGGACCTTCATGACAACTAAGTATCCTTCCCGTGCAACTCAAGAACCTTCAAACGTGGAAAAGGTCGAGCGACCTCACAACTCAGTCCAGGTAAGTTTCAACCAGGCCATCGGCGGGTCGCGCAATCACGTGGCTACTGACCAGCTCACCAACTTGTGAGGCGGCACTGCTACCAGCTTCCACGGCGGCACGAACGCTACCCACATCGCCACTGACGACCGTGGTCACCAGTCCGCCACCAATATCAACACGCTTAACAACACTCACATTGGCCGCTTTGGCCATCGCGTCGGTTGCCTCCACAAGGCCTACCAGGCCTCGCGTTTCGACTAAACCAATTGCACTATCCATCGTAAAGTTCCTTTCCAAGAATTTGCCCAGCTGGCCTGGCGCAGTGCCTGCCAGCCAGAGGTTAAATCAAGACTTCTTTGGCGAAACCAGCTTCGTTTTCAGAACAACGCCGAGGTCTTCATGCGGTCGAGGAATGACCTGCACACTGACAACTTCGCCGATTCGACCAGCTGCACTTGCGCCGGCATCGGTGGCTGCCTTGACAGCTGCAACGTCGCCAGTCACGAAGCTGGATACGAGGCCGGCTCCGACCTTATCCCAACCCATGAAGCTGACATTAGCAGCCTTCATCATTGCGTCGGATGCTTCGACCAGAGCGATAAAGCCCTTCGTCTCAATCATCCCAAGCGCTTCCATTACCTTTGGCATCTCACGTTACTCCCTTCAAACAAACGAACAAATCCAGCTGCCGGTACAGACCGACAGCCAATCAAGCTTCCGTGTGACATCCGCATGCATTGCCTGCAACCAGCAATTCCATCTCCGTTGCCGCTGACAGATTGCATGCATTTCCTTCATCTGTATCGATATGGACTTCCAGCTTGCTTGTCTCATCTGCCCGTACAAGCACGTCTTCCATCACCATCGTGCAGTCGGCGGAGACGATCCGCAGCTTCATCATGTCGCCGTCAGCAACACCGTAATAATCGCAATCACGGCTGTTGATGTGGACATGCCGGGCAGCTCGAATGACACCCTGGTCGAGATGCACGACGCCGACTGGACCGACCAGGACACAACCCGGTGTCCCCTCGATCCTGCCGCTATGACGAATCGGCGTTTCAATACCCAGCTGAATTGCGTCACTCAATGCCAGTTCGACCTGGCTGAAGGAACGAGTTGGTCCCAGCACGCGGACGTTCGGCAGCGTGCGTCGACGCGGCCCGACCACCATCACGGTCTGCTCGGCAGCATAAAAACCGTCCTGGAAAAGTGGTTTCATCGGCGTCAAGACGGAGCCCGGACCGAACAGCTGTTCCACATGTGCGTCGGACAGGTGGACGTGCCGGGCTGAGACGCTGACACGCAACTCGGGTGTCGAACTGACTGCCGCTGGCAGCGGCGCCTCAGCTGGAGCGGCGCGATCGACAAACTCACGCACAATCCGTTCGATCACCGTTCGGTCAATGGTTGATGTAGTTGTCATCCGTTTTTTACTCAATCCGAAGTCGGGCTAGTTTTGTAATTCCGCTGGTGTGGCCGTTATGACCTGCAGTCCGGCGTTTCTGAGCCGCGACCGCCAGTGTCCCGGCAGCTGGTCATCGCTGACGAGAGCATCAACCTGGTCCAGGGCACACATGCAGGACAGGCTGGAATGGTCAAATTTTGTATGGTCCGCCAACACGATCACCTGGTCCGCCACTCGCATCATGCTCTGTTCGGTTTCCACCAACAGCTGGTTGCTGTTAAAGAAACCATGCTGGTTGATGCCGGCCACGCTGAGCAGCGCTTTCTGGACGTTCAACCGCTGGATGGCCTCCACCGCATAGGGTCCCACACAGACACCGGTTTTGCCGTGTACATAACCGCCTACGAATACCAGGTCCGTCATCTCACTGGTCATTAGCAGCGTGGCGACGGGAAATGAGTTCGTGACGACCTGTAATGGTCGGCCAACCAGTTGCTGGGCAAGCTCATACGTGGTGCTTCCCCCATCCAATAGAATGGTCTCTCCATCCTGGATAAGGGCTGCAGCAGCAGCTGCGATCTGTTGTTTCTTGTCTCCCTGACGATTTTGTCTCTGGTCAAAATGGGGCAGCGCAGGTGCCGGTCCCGTGTAGAACACTCCGCCATGGGTCCGTTTGGCTATACCGCACTGCTCGAGGTAGTCTAGATCGCGTCTTACGGTCGACTCGGATACTTTTACCTCTTTCACCAGATTAAGCAGAGAGGCAAATCCGCTTAACCGGATTATCTCCGCTAACCGGTCACGTCGATCTTGGCTGCCCATCATTACCCCGCTCTCGTCCGATACTCGCAATGAACCGCAGACCTCCTGTCCGTCATCCTGTGACCGCTTTCTATCACCATATGATAACTATCTATCGTATTTGTGCAAGGGTACAGCCAGAAAGTTTCGCGGTTATCAGCTGCTCTTGGCGTGAATCCAGCGAAAACTGACCGCCGAGAGCACGCCATTCAACGGTGAATCCAAAGAAGCTCACCGCCGAGACGCCGAGAGCACGCCATTCAACGGTGAATCCAAAGAAGCTCATCGCCGAGACGCCGAGAGCACGCCATTCAACGGTGAATCCAAGGAAGCTCATCGCCGAGACGCCGAGAGCACGCCATTCAACGGTGAATCCAAAGAAGCTCATCGCCGAGACGCCGAGAGCACGCCATTCAACGGTGAATCAAAAGAAGCTCATCGCCGAGACG
>Ga0115002_10000460_pt1 | contig 58217 bp, 59 predicted proteins | sample ArcticOcean_MG_C_8_FD_89576 | JGI IMG/M metagenome (GOLD analysis project Ga0115002, IMG submission 89576) | Marine microbial communities from western Arctic Ocean - ArcticOcean_MG_CB11_86 | ecosystem: Environmental > Aquatic > Marine > Oceanic | place: Arctic Ocean: Canada Basin | collected... | reverse complement strand
CTGAGCTGACAGCGGAGAAATATGGTCTCACTCGCGAAGAGCAGGATGCTTTCGCGATCGAATCAGTCACTCGTGCCAGAGCGGCAGCTGCCGCCGGCAAATTTGCACAAGAAATCGCACCGGTCACGGTACGGAATAGAAAAGGCGACCTAATCGTCAGTGAGGACGAGGGTCCTCGGGTGGCCAATATTGAAAAAATCCCAACGTTACGGCCTGCGTTCAAGAAAGATGGAACGGTCACTGCTGCAAGTTCATCGTCAATTTCTGATGGCGCAGCCAGCCTAATATTGATGCGCACGAGCGCAGCCGTAGCCAATAACACGCCGCTACTTGCGAGCGTTGTAGGACAATCGGGGTACGCGCACCAACCGGAGTGGTTCACGACTGCGCCCGTTTTCGCTATTCAGGCGCTGCATAAAAAGCTGGGCTGGGACGCAAAGTCAGTCGACCTATATGAAATCAACGAGGCGTTCGCCTGCGTCACGATGGCTGCCATGCGCGATGTTGGAATAGCGCATGAAAAAGTGAATGTAAATGGTGGCGCATGCGCATTGGGTCATCCCATTGGCGCATCCGGCGCCAGAATTATCGTGACTTTGGTACATGCGCTACGCAATCGTGGCGGCGGCAAGGGCATAGCGTCACTTTGTATCGGTGGCGGTGAAGCCGTCGCGATCGGCATTGAAGTCAAATAGTTAAAACTTAGGGAGTACGGAATGGATCTCGCAAAAGCGAAGGCAGTTGTAACCGGCGCGGCATCAGAATTGGGCCTTGGCTTCGCCACCGCCAGCAAAATAATAGCGGCCGGCGGCCAGGTCGCATTGCTCGATGTAAACGACGACGATGGCGCAAAGAGCGCGGCGCTGCTTGGTGATCGCGCGACCTATATTCACGCGGATGTCTCCTCTGAGCCTGATGTGCAGGCGGCTATCGCGCAGGCAAACGAATTTATGGACGGAATTACACTCGCAGTCAATTGCGCTGGTGTCGTTGGTGCAGCACGAGCGTTGGGTCGAGAGGCACCCATGGCCGGAGAGTTTTTTGCTAAAACGGTCTCCATCAACCTAATTGGGTCGTTCCTGGTTGCAAAAGAAGCGGCCAACGTGATGCAACACAATGAAGCCAACGATGATGGCGAACGAGGTTTAATCGTCAGTACGGCATCAATCGCCGCGTTCGAAGGACAAATTGGCCAGGCCGCTTATTCGGCCTCCAAAGGTGGGATCGTCAGCATGACCTTGCCGCTTGCAAGAGAGTTTGCGCGCATTGGAATTCGGGTAAATGTTATTGCCCCCGGCATTTTTATCACACCCATGGTCGCAGGCATGACGCCGGAACTTCAAGATTCGCTCGGCGCGCAAGTTCCTTTCCCTTCTCGTCTCGGCCGACCGCATGAATACGCCGATTTGGTGGCCTGTATTTACGGCAACGCGATGATCAACGGTGAGACGATTCGCATCGACGGTGCAATTAGGATGCAACCAAAATAGGCCGACGAGTCGACTTAGCCCGGACCATTCACATACCTGAGTAGTTCGGACCGCCACCACCTTCCGGCACTTGCCAAACAATATTCTGTGACGGATCTTTGATCTCGCAAGTCTTGCAGTGAACACAATTTTGGGCGTTGATTTGAAACTTCGATTGGCCGTTTTCCGCAACGATTTCATATACGCCTGCAGGACAATATAACTGCGCAGGCTCGTCGAACTTCGGTAAATTGACGTTAACGGGGACTGACGCGTCCTTCAGTACAAGATGCGAAGGCTGATCTTCTTCGTGATTTGTGCTGGAAAGAAATACAGAAGACAAGCGGTCGAATGACAACACACCATCGGGTTTCGGATACTCAATTACGGTCGTGCTTGCAGACGTTTCCAACGAATCGTGGTCCGCGTCTTTATTGCGCAAGGTAAACGGCAATTTTCCGCGAAAGATATTTTGGTCGATGAACGCAAATGCCGCACCGAGGAATGTTCCGAATTTGTGCAATGCTGGCCCGAAATTTCGCGCACGATGAAGTTCGTCATAAACCCAAGACTGCCGCACGGCGTCTTCGAAATCATCTAGCTCGGTGTAGGCATCCCCGGCTTTGAGCGCGCGATAGGTGCTTTCCGCTGCCAGCATGCCCGTCTTGATCGCCGTGTGCGCACCTTTTATTTTAACGCCATTCAGAAAGCCCGCATCGCAGCCCACGAGCATGCCACCCGGGAATGTCAACTTCGGCAACGACTGAATACCCCCTTTGTTAACCGCGCGCGCGCCGTAAGCAATTCGCTTACCGCCCTCGAGATAACACCGAATTTTTGGGTGTAATTTCCAACGTTGAAATTCCTGGAACGGTGACAAACTCGGGTTCTCATAATTGAGCGCGACGATAAAACCAGCGAAAACCTGATTGTTAGCCGCGTGATACAGGAAACCTCCGCCCTCTGTTTTGTTGTCCATCGGCCAGCCCATTGTGTGAACGACCAGTCCTTCGTCATGCTGGTCTGGGTCGATTTCCCAAATCTCCTTAATTCCGATTCCATAGTGCTGCGGATCAGCATTCTTGCGGAGATCGAACTTCGCCATCAACGCCTCGCCGAGATTGCCGCGCACACCTTCTGCAAAAATCGTGTATTTGCCGAGTAGTTCGTAGCCGGCCTGGTAAGCAGATTTCTTGCTCCCGTCCTTACCAATCCCCATATCACTGGTTACCACGCCGCGCACAGCACCAGCATCGTCGTAGAGCACCTCGGACGCCGCAAAACCGGGAAATACGTTGATTTCCATTGCTTCTGCTTTCTCGCCCAGCCATTGGCACAGACGACCGAGACTAATGATGTAGTTGCCAACATTGTGCATTGGCGCGGGCACGAGCATGCCCGGTACCCGCGTCGACGTATTTTCGCCGCGCATGTAATGAATTAGATCGCCCTTGACCGCCGTGCTAACTGGCGCGCCTTCCTCTCGCCAATTTGGAAACAACTCGTCAAGTGCTCGAGCATCGAAAACATTTCCCGACAAAATATGTGCGCCAATTTCGGAGCCTTTCTCGACTACAACGATGGATAGCTCCGCACCGTCCGCCTGCGCAAGCTGCGCGAGCCGACAGGCAGTCGCAAGGCCGGCAGGCCCCCCTCCGACGATCACGACGTCGAACTCCATTGATTCTCGTTCAGCCTGCTCGGACATATTTATTCTGCTTTCATACTCAAAGAGGCCGCTAGTTTAGCAAAACAACCGTTTTTCACCGCACCAAATTCACGGTACGCTCCCCCACGTGATGAAGAACCGACAATGAAGATCAGATTTGCCTATCAAGCGTTACTCGAGAACGAGGGCATGCTGGTCGACCCCGCTCAAAAGGAGGTCGTTCGACGTCTCGCACAGCTGCAACAGACCATTGTCGATCAAAACGCCCCCTTTCAAAGGCTTCGCCGTCGTTTGCCCAGGGGATCGGAAGCGGCTCCTCGTGGAATCTATCTCTGGGGTGGCGTTGGCCGGGGTAAAACGTTCCTGATGGATTTGTTTTTCAGCACGCTGGACTATCAGCCGAAAAAACGCATTCATTTTCACCGCATGATGAGCAACGTGCATTCCCGGCTGCATGAAATCGCCAACACTGGAGCGATCGAAAATCCTTTAGAACAAGTGGCAGCCGATATCGCGAAAGATGCGCAGGTGTTATGTTTTGACGAATTCTTCGTCAGTGATATAGGCGACGCCATGATTCTTGGCCGCCTTTTAGATGCCTTCTTTCGACACGGTGTCACCTTGGTGACAACATCAAATTCACATCCCAGCGCGCTCTATCCGGATGGCTTACAACGGCAGCGTTTTCTACCGGCCATCGATGCGCTACTTCAGCACACTGAGGTCATCGAGCTTGATGCCGGGACGGATTATCGCCTTAGATTGTTCGCACGGGCGGGAACTTACCTCGTCAGTCCCGGTGACGCGGCTGATAAAGAGCTGAACGGCTATTTCGCAGGAATTGCCTCTGGCGATGTACGCGAGGCCCATGACATCGAAGTACTCGGTAGATCAATACGGACAAAACGCTGTGGGAAGGGGGTCGTCTGGTTCGACTTTATGGAAATCTGCGATGGTCCGCGCAGCCAGGAGGACTATATTGAAATTGCACGCTGGTATCCGACCGTCATCATCTCTGATGTTCCGGTCCTGACGGCCGAGCTCGAGAATGCGGCGCGACGATTCGTTGCTTTAGTGGACGAATTCTATGACCGCAAAGTCAAATTGGTTCTTTCTGCGGCTGCGCCTGCGGAATCGCTATACCAGGGAAAACGGCTGGAGTTCGAATTCCAACGAACATCCAGCCGCCTGACCGAGATGCAACAGGAAAAGTACCTACACGCCGCTCACATTGCCTAACAACCATCCAAATCCTTCCGCGCGTCACTGTTTAACATCGAGTCGCAACGAAGTACCATCATGAACGCAATTATTATCAATAAGGATATATCTCAGATGGACGAACAGTCAGATAATACACTGATTTTAGAAGATTTTTTGCCTTATCGACTGGCAATTCTATCGCACACCGTCTCCAGTTTGATTGCTCGCGTCTACGACAAGCGCTTTGGACTGACGATTCCCGAGTGGCGCGTCATCGCGATAGTAGGACGATTCCCGGGCTTATCAGCCGTTGAAGTCGCGGAGCGAACAATGCTCGATAAGGTCGCGATCAGCCGCGCCGTAACGAAACTCATCAAGGCGAATCGAATTGATCGTCAATTCGCCGACGCAGATCGCCGCCGTTCGATACTGACGTTGTCAGAAGAGGGGAGAAAAGTACACAACGAGGTCGCGCCGTTCGCCCTCGAAATGGAGCAGGACCTTCTGCACGGACTGGACGACGAGCAAATTCAAATATTGAACACCGCCATCGAACGATTGCTGGCCCGCGCGCGACTGATCAGCTCGCCTTAGCTAGCCCCACAGCACACGAAAACAAACTCCGTGCTAGCAGCCGGCTGCCGTGTGACGATCGACATTTTACCGCGGTAAAACTTTTCTGTAATTTCCAGCACCGATCGCTAGCAATGCGCCGCACAGAGGAATACTCTTGCCTCCCGACAGCCTCAGCAATCAATTGTGTTACGCGGACGGCGTTTTGCGCGGTCGGAGTGCCCTTAATGTCTAAAAAGCAGCGGCGTCGCTCAAGCGACATTTCGAGTCGTCTCATCGACGATATTATCGCAGCCAATCCTCGCTCCAAATCGCTGCGGACTAAGAAGCAAGCCGACGGATATCTGCGTCAATACTTCGCGGACGTCCCGCATGACGACATGGCCGGCCGGTCGACAAAAATCATGGGCCAAGCGGCCGTTGCGCATCTTGAATTCGGACGCGTCCGTAAACCGAAGAAAGCAATTCTACGGATATTCAACCCGGAAGAAAAAACTCACGGCTACAAGTCAAATTATACGATTATTGAAATGGTCAACGACAACATGCCGTTTCTCGTTGACTCTGTATCGGCCGCGATTGGACGACACGGGCTGACCATACACATGACCGTCCATCCATTGTTTCGCGTAGACCGCGATGGCCGTGGAAAACTCGAGAAACTCCTCGATATAAATGTCGAGGGCGGCCAGATCGAATCATTTGTGCGCTTCGTGGTTGATCGAGAATCGGATCAGAACGAGTTGAATCTTCTTGAGCACGAAATCTCTAAAGTTCTGTTTGATGTTCGAGTTGCAGTACGCGATTGGCGCAAAATGCGCGACAAAATGCTGGAGGCCGCATCCACGCTAAATGCGGGACCAAACGGCGCCGATGCGGCGATACGCATGGAAACCGACGCGTTATTGCAGTGGATGGCAGACGATCATTTCACGTTTCTAGGCTACCGTGAGTACAAGCTCAAAAACCGAGGAGAGAAACTTTATCTGGACCCCGTCCAAGGATCCGGCTTAGGCCTCTTGTCCAGTGAAGAGCGTGGCGGGCGTGCTGTCGAACTCAGCAAGGAAATGCAGCGCATATCCCAATCCAAGGACTGGCTGATAATTACCAAGGCGAATTCGCGCTCGACGATCCACCGGCATAATTATCTTGATTACATCGGCATCAAAGTTTTCGATCGTAAGGGCAAGCCTGTTGGTGAGCGCCGCTTTATCGGTCTGTTTACATCGGTCGCATACAGCGAGAGCCCGCGTAACATTCCCTTACTACGACTCAAAGTCCAACGTGTACTGGAAGAGGCCACAGTCGACCCTTCCGGGCATCGCGGCAAAGCTCTGTCACACATACTTGATTCCTTTCCTCGTGACGAATTATTCCAAAGCTCAATTACGGACCTCGTCCGCACGACAACCGGTATTCTTAACTTACAGGATCGGCGTCGCGTAAAGTTTTTCTTGCGGCGCGATACATTTAGAAGATTTTTCTCCTGCGTCATTTATATTCCTAGGGAAAAATATACAACCGAAGTACGGCGTCGAGTCGAAGAAATATTGCAGGAGGAGTTTGATGGCTTATCTGTCGATTCCAGCGTGCAAATTGTCGACTCACCCCTCGCGCGCCTACATTCAATTGTTAGAACAAGCGTTGAAAATCGCGCACGCATCAGCATTCCGCGTATCGAGGAACGAATCGAACATGCTGTTATCAGTTGGCGCGATCACCTGCGAGTACAATTGGTTGACCGCTTCGGTCAGGACGAAGGCCTAGCGCTTTTTCGAGAGTACGGCGAGTCCCTCTCCGCTGGATACGAAGTCGAAACCGAACCAAAGGTTGCGTGCCTTGATCTGAAACGGATCGATGGACTTATTAAAGGCGAGCACGACAATTTCCTACTTTTGCATCAACCTAACGGCAAGGAACCAGGAAACCTGCATTTCCGTACTTTTCGCCAAGGCGATCCACTACACCTGTCCGGAGTGTTGCCGCTTCTTGAGGATCTGGGTACTTCCGTCAGTAGCGAACGGCCATACCGTTTACAATTAAAGAACGGTAATTCGTTCTGGATCCAGGCATTTCGTCTGCAAATCACGCACTCAGCCGATGTTGATGTCGAGTCGACCGCGGAGCGATTCCAGGAAGGTTTTCGACAGGCTCTATGTAGCGAATCCGAGAGCGACAATTTCAACGAGTTAATACTGTCTGCGGGGCTAAATGCACGTCAAACAGCGGTCATTCGTTGTTACGCAAAATACATCTTGCAACTTGGCATTCCGTTTAGCCAGAACGCGATGGAAGAAGTGCTGGTAACAAATCCACGATTGGCTGCCGCATTTGTACGGCAATTCGAATTACAGTTCCAACCCGATCTGATCAAGAAGGCTAGGCAGGAGGAACTCGAATCTTGCGAGCGAATGATCACCCGCGGAATTTCGAAAGCACGCAGCCTGGACGAAGACAGAATATTGAGCGCGTTTGCTGGTGCAATTAGCGCGACCTTACGAACAAACTATTTTCAGCCTGATAGTGCAGGCACCAACAAAACCTATATCGCCATAAAGGTTGACCCGACGCAGATTCCCGAAGCGCCCTTACCGAAACCTAAATACGAAATATTCGTTTATTCGCCCCGCTTCGAGGGAGTTCATTTGCGTGGCGGTAAAATCGCACGTGGTGGAATTCGCTGGTCAGATCGACGCGAGGATTTCAGGACCGAAGTCTTGGGCTTAATGAAGGCCCAGGTTGTGAAAAACACAGTCATCGTTCCGACGGGTGCAAAGGGCGGCTTTTTCCCGAAACAGCTCCCGGAAAACGACCGCGAGGCAATCCTGGCGGAGGGCATAGCCTGTTACAAACTTTTCATTTGCGGCCTGTTGGACATTACAGACAACGTTGTCGACGACAAAGTCATCGCTCCAAAGAACGTGGTTCGCCGCGACGGGGATGATCCGTATCTCGTGGTCGCTGCAGACAAGGGCACCGCGACCTTTTCAGACATTGCGAATAGCATCTCAGCTGACTACGGATTTTGGCTAGACGACGCGTTCGCCTCTGGTGGGTCAGCGGGCTACGACCACAAAAAAATGGGCATTACCGCCCGTGGCGCGTGGGAGGCCGTACGGCGTCACTTTCGCGAACAGGGTGTTGACGTGCAAAAAGACCACTTCACGGTCATCGGCATTGGCGACATGAGTGGCGACGTATTCGGCAATGGCATGCTGCTGTCGCGCAAGATAAAACTGGTTGCTGCGTTCAACCATATGCATATTTTTCTCGACCCCGACCCGGATATGGCGGCGAGCTTCAAAGAACGTCAACGAATTTTTCGCCTGGATCGTTCTAGCTGGGATGACTACAACGATACGCTCATCTCGAAAGGCGGCGGTGTCTTCTCCCGACAGGCGAAACAGATAAAGCTAAGTCATGAAGTACAAGCAATGCTCAACACCAGCGAAACCTCGATGCGCCCGCTCGATCTCATTCGCACGATTATGCGCATGCAGGCCGACCTTTGGTGGAACGGCGGCATCGGCACCTACGTGAAAGCCAGTACAGAAAGCCATGCGGATGTCGGTGATCGCGCCAACGACACCGTTCGAATTGATGCTAACGAACTGAACTGCAAGGTGGTTGGCGAAGGTGGCAATCTCGGCTTAACCCAACGCGGGCGAATCGAATATTCGATGCATGGTGGTCGCATCAATACGGACTTCATTGATAATTCCGCCGGAGTGGATAGTTCAGACCGTGAAGTCAACATAAAAATCCTCTTGAGCGCGGCGGCGAAAGAACACGGCCTCGACACCGCCAAAAGAAACAAGTTACTTGCCAAGATGACCGATGACGTCGCGCGATTCGTGTTGCGCAGCAATTATTTGCAAACACAATCAATCAGCATGATGGAGGCGCGGGCGCCAGAAAGACTGTCCGAGACAGCCAGGCTAATTAGTAATCTCGAAAAAACTGGTTTATTGAATCGCGACCTTGAATTCTTACCGGATGAGTTGGAAATTGACGAGCGGCGCCAGCGGGGCCAGGGTCTGACTCGACCCGAACTGTCCGTAATCCTGAGCTACGCGAAAATTGATTTGTACAACGGACTGGAAGGATCGGATCAAGCGCTTGATGACTTCTTAACCACTGATCCACAGCGATATTTCCCACCTATATTGCGCAAACGCTACTCAGATCTCATTCCCGTACATCGTCTTAGTCGACAAATATTAGCGACGCTCATTGCAAATAATATTGTCAATCGCATGGGACCAACGTTCGTCAAGCGCGTGCAGGTCGACACTGGCGCAAACATCGTCACTATTGCGAGAGCCTACATCGTTGCTCGCGAGATATGTCAGACAAGCGATATATGGCGCCAGATCGAAGAACTGGACAATCAAATACCAGCAAAAATCCAGCAATCAATGATGTTTGATGTCGGACGAATTTTACGACATGCCTGTTACTGGTTGATCGAGCGCTACGGTGACGATCTCGATATCGTCAAGGCGGTCGATGAGCTGAAAGTTGGGATGACGACCGTCTACGCTCGGGCTTTAAGCATTGTTGTCGGTCCAGGGAAAGAGCGGCAAAGATCTTCTGCAATGGACTACATGAAAAATGGAGTACCAGAGAAGCTCGCAAAAAAAATGGCTGCGCTCTTACTTACGCGAGGAGGTCTCGATATTACGGATCTCACTAATCGGCATCGCAAGGAAATAATACCGACGGCGCAAATGTACGCAATTTTGAGCGATCGATTGGGCATTGTCTGGATGAATCGTTCTGTTGAAAATTTGCATGTCGAAGGTCGTTGGCAGGCATTGGCGCGCAGCAACTTGCGCGATGACTTTTACCGCATTAGACGTGATTTTGTAACGAGGCTGTTTTCGAATCGTAGTCGTAATACGCCGCAAGAATTATTTGACGTCTGGACAGAAAAAAATGCGACTGCTATCCGAGTGTTTGATTCAGTTCTGGCGGATATGCAGCTCAAGCAAGACGTTGACTTTGCGACGCTGTCAGTCGCATCGCAAGAACTACGCAAGCTGACCGACAGTTTGTAATAAGATCGAAAACTGAACCCTATACAAAAAGCGGAGAAATTATGGCGGGCAAACTTGTCTTGTGTAGGCACGGCCAAAGTGAATGGAATCTACAAAACCTATTCACAGGCTGGACGGATGTTGAACTTACGGAAAAGGGCCGCCAAGAGGCATCGGATGCTGGAAAGCTGCTCAAAGATCTTGATTACGAGTTCGACATTGCTTTTACCTCCGTTCTTAAACGTGCGATTGAAACCTTGTGGATCATGCTTGATGAAATGGATCGAGTCTGGATTCCAGTTGTTCGTGATTGGCGCCTTAACGAACGTCACTACGGTGCCTTACAAGGCCTGAACAAGGCGGAAACCGCCGCAAAGTATGGGGACGAACAGGTACATATTTGGCGCAGAAGTTACGCGACCACACCACCTCCGTTGGAAGTCGATGACGATCGTCACCCAAGCCATGACGTGCGTTACGCGGGTATCGAAGAACTGCCTGCCACCGAGTCGTTAGCCACTACGCTCAATAGAGTCTTGCCTTGCTGGGATGAAATTGTTGTCCCGGAATTGCGCGCTGGGAAAAATGTACTCATTGCCGCGCATGGCAACAGCCTCCGTGCGCTCGCCAAAATGCTTGATGACGTTTCTGAAGATGAAATTACCGGCTTCAATATTCCGACCGGCGTGCCGCTCGCATACACTCTTGACGACAATCTGGCCCCTATGTCCCGAGAATTCCTTGGTGATCCGGATGCTGTCGCCGCTGCTGCCGCTGCCGTTGCAAATCAGGCTAAAGTGACGTGATTTTCAAACTCGAAGATCGGCAACCGACCTTCGAGGGCAGCAATCATTACATTGCGCCGGGCGCTAATATTGTTGGCGACGTGGTATTGAAAGATCGCGCAAGCGTCTGGTTCAATGCGGTCATTCGGGCCGATAACGATCGAATTGAAATTGGTCGGGAAAGTAATGTTCAAGATGGTGCCGTTCTGCATACGGACACCGGTATTCCGCTGATCGTTGGAGATGGTGTAACGATCGGGCACCGCGTGATGCTGCACGGCTGCACCATTGGCGCGAATTCACTTATCGGCATTGGCAGCACCATTTTGAATCACGCAGTGATCGGCGAAAATTCGATTGTCGGTGCAAACTCGTTGATTACGGAAGGTAAGTCGTTTCCGCCAGGGTCGTTGCTAATGGGTTCGCCGGCTAAATTCATTCGCCCACTGAGTGAAGACGAGAAATCCATGATTGGCGCAGCCAGAAATTCTTACGTAGAAAAAAGCCGGCTGTACGCTCGCCAGCTAAGCCCCATTGAGTAACGCAAGAATCAATTAGTCGGGCTCAAATGCTCAATGAAATTATGCTTGCGATTTCGGATCGGGGCGCCTCTCTTTACCGGCCTCTTCAGACAACACCCGAACTAAACCTTCCTGAGTCGACGACGCAACCAGAGTTCCGTCTGTGGTGAAAAATTGCCCTCGAGAAAATCCTCTTGCCCCAGATGAGTTTGGGCTATCCATCGCATACAACAGCCAATCGTCAATACGAAAATCACGGTGGAACCACAGCGCATGATCAAGACTGGCCATCATGATACGGCCGCGACCGAAAGTGAGGCCATGTGGCAAAGTACTAGTGCCGAGCAATTCATAATCCGAGACGTAAGCCAACAGGTTTTGATGTAAGGCTCTATCGCTTGGCAATGCGTCAACCGATTTTATCCAAACGTGCTTCAGTGGTGGCCGCGGTTTGTTCGTCAGAAAGTCCATCGGTTCCACCGGGCGGAATTCGAAAGGCCGCTTGACAGTCAAATAACGTCGCATTTTTTCCGGGACTTGTTGCAAAATTTCCGGTGCTAATTGGGTTACATCCTGCAGTCGATCGGGACCGTCCACATCTGGCATCTCATCCTGATGCTCCAATCCGGTTTCGGGATTTTGAAAAGAAGCGGCAAGATTAAAAATCGGCCGTCCATGCTGAATCGCAACGACACGACGCACGGAAAAGCTACCTCCATCTCGGGAACGATCAACGTCATAAATAATCGGAGCTTTCATGTCGCCGCGACGCAAGAAATACGCATGCAATGAATGTGCACGACGATCAACAACTGTATGACTGGCCGCAGACAAGGCCTGACCGAGAACCTGGCCACCGAAAACCTGGGCACTTCCGATATCGCGACTCTGGCCGCGGAAAATATTCTCTTCTATCCGCTCGAGCGTTAAGAGTTCTATTAGGCCTTTTAAAACGGCGTGCATTCGGCTTTATTCCTGTAACAACTTTAAGCTCGCCCGGCCAGCATGAGACGGGGAAGAATCGGGAGTGTACACAATCTAGTTGGCATAGATCCCCGCAGACTGGATTGCGTCGTCACTTCGTTCCTCGCAATAACGAGCTTAGGGGATACGCTGACCCTTCCCGCACCGCCACCGTCATCGCGAGCGCAGCGACGCGATCCATTCGATGACTGGAAAACCGAATTGCTTCGCCACTTAATTCGTCGCAATGACGAGGTTAGAAGATTGAGACGCCGAATCGTGCCAGCTGAATGACTTTTAGCCTGCCGCTAGGTGACAGAGACGCCACCGTCGACAATAATCCCGGTCCCACTTACAAAAACCGAATCGTCATTTGCGAGAAACAGCACAACTTTAGCAATATCCACCGGTTCACCCAGTCGCTTCGCCGCTGAGCGTTGAATACAATAGTCGCGAAGATCTTTGTCGCGTTAAATACTCGACGACTTTCCGGCGTCATGATGGCGCCGAGTTGAATGTAGTTTGCATTGATTCCGTACTGCGCGATTTCCGCCGCCAGGTTGCGTGTCAGCTCGGCAATCGAAGCTTCCGAACGCGCGTAGCCATCGGCAGCATCTTTTGCGAAAACACTCCGATTGAATCCGATAATAACGATACGTCCTGCTGGACTGTTCTTCATCATCGGTAACATTTAATCGCAAATTGCTGAAACCAAATCTCTCTTGCGAGTTAGCAATTGCTTGAGCCCGCCATCGTCGTCACCCGCAATCGGTCCACCTGAGTGCGGACTTACGTTGCAAATAACAATATCCACCACGCCCAACTCATCAGAAACCAACGAACCCAATTTCGTTGGGCCATCGGAGGCGTTAATGTCCAGCGCTGAAACATGCACGCCTCGAACTGACTTGTAGAGGGATTCAACGCCACTATTGGCTGTATCGACCGCCAATACTTCTGCGCCCTGCTTGATCAACGTACGCACGATGGCCTCGCCAATGCCAGCACTGGCACCGGTCACGACCGCTTTTAATCCAAAAAGACGCTTTGCGTCAACCATATCTCTCCCAAACGATTGATTTACCCTGAAATTCTATCAGGACGGTAATTGGTAATCCGCGAACTGCTTCCGCAATTCGATTTTCTTTATCTTGCCTGTCGCCGTATGTGGAATCTCGTCGACAAACGCTACATCGTCTGGAATCCACCACTTGGCGACCTTGCCTTCGAGCCAACCCAACAATTCCTCCTTGGTTGCCTCCTTACCCTCCGCGAGTATCACCACCAACAATGGTCGTTCACTCCATTTCGGGTGTGCGACGCCGATAACGGCTGCCTCAGCCACAGCTGCATGCCCCATGGCAGTATTCTCAACTTCGATCGAGCTAATCCACTCGCCGCCTGATTTGATGACGTCTTTTGTTCGATCCGTAACCGCCATGTAGCCATCGGCATCAATAGTGGCAACGTCACCCGTGTCGAACCAGCCGTCTTCGGTATGCGCATCGCCCGCACCGTCGAGTTTGTAATAGTCGCTGCAAATCCACGGCCCGCGAACCTGTAGCGCGCCGTAGGCAATCCCATCCCACGGCAACTCATTGCCCGCATCGTCCACAATGCGCATATCTACGCCAAAAATGCCACGCCCCGCTTTTGCTCGCAGCGTAATAAGCTCGTCTGGCGTTAGGTCTTCCATACCGGCTTTGATCGTACCCGTCGTGCCCAACGGACTCATTTCCGTCATGCCCCAGCCTTGAATTACGACGACATCATGCTCGTCTCGAAAATCTCTAATCATCGACTCCGGCACTGCTGCACCGCCAATGACCGTCCGTTCAAGTTTGTTGAGCGTCTTGCCCGCGGTTCGGGCGTATTGCAGAAGCGCCATCCATACCGTTGGCACGCCCAATGCCAAGGTAACGCCCTCACCCTCTAACAACGCGTAAAGTGTTTCGCCATCGCCCATCTTTGGGCCCGGGAATACCAGTTTGGTACCGGCCATGACAGCTGCAAATGGGACGCCCCACGCGTTGACATGAAAAAGTGGTACCACTGGCAATACGCAGTCTTGACTCGCAAGGCACATAACGCTGGGTGAGACCGCAGCGTATGCATGCAATATCGTGGAACGATGATCGTAGAGCACACCCTTTGGATCGCCCGTGGTCCCTGACGTGTAACACAATGCCGAGGCTGTACGCTCATCGAGCTTAGGCCAGTCGAACTCATCGCTTTCAGCACCGATTAAAGATTCGTAAGACTGTACGTTCTTGAGGCTTGTCTCAGGCATATGAGCGTCATCCGTCATGATCACGAATCTTTCGACAAGCGGAATTTGATCCGCTATTTGCTCGACCAACGGCAACACCAATAAATCCACCAATACAATGCGATCTTCAGCATGATTAATGATGAAAATAATTTGTTCCGGAAACAGTCGTGGATTGACAGTGTGGCAAACATAGCCGGAACCGCTGATTGCGTAGTAGGACTCCAGGTGGCGATAGTCATTCCACGCAAGCGTAGCAACCCGATCCCCTTGTTCAAGACCGAGCTTGGACAATGCATTAGCCAACTGCCGTGTTCGTTTGAAGCACTCGCGATAGGTGTAACGATGCAGCGGATTATCGGCCGTCACGGAGACGATTTCCCGGTCTCCAAAGTTTATATCCGCGTGCTTCAAGATCGATGAGATCAAAAGCTCGTTATCCATCATCAAACCTTGCATACGCTTACTCTCTCATGGTTGCGAGTCGCTACTGGATCGCAATTTAACAGATCTCACTGATAATTCAGCAACATAATTGGAAATGTTTTCAAGGGGTCAGACGTCGTTTTTTCTGGGATGCCCGAATAAAATCCCGCGTCGATTCCCCGGAGCGCGCAAAGCAATCAGAAATTCCCTATGATCGGCCAGGTCCCATTAGATACCAGGCGATGACACCCAACATCGGCAACAATATGACCATGGCAATCCATAAGGCCTTGCGCGCATCACCGGTCGAGCTCTGCGCGATTTTCAAAATCGCGTAAACATCTGCGATGAGTACCAGAATTCCAATTACGCCAAATTCCATCGATCACTCCAAAATAAATAGGTTTGCACTTTTTCCTGGTCTGTCGCGGCCCAGTGCAATATTCCACCGCTGTCTAGTTACGATACACTAACTGCGCCGAACGAAGAACAAGCTAACCAACAAAGGGTCGCCTAGCCATGCCGCAACGATTCAACAATATTCTCGAGACAATCGGCAACACACCGATTGTCCACCTCGCCAAGCTGAGTCCGAAAAACGCCAATATATTTGTCAAAATTGAAGCGTTTAACCCAATGGGATCCGTTAAAGATCGCCTCGCGCTCGGAGTCATCGAAGATGCCGAGCGTTCTGGCGCGCTAAAGCCAGGACAAACGGTTGTCGAAGCGACCAGCGGCAATACGGGCATCGGACTTGCCATGGTCTGCGCCCAAAAAGGCTATCCACTCGTCGTCACGATGGCCGAAACCTTCAGCGTCGAGCGCCGCAAAATGATGCGCTTCCTCGGCGCAAAAGTCGTACTAACACCTGCGTCGCTGAAGGGAAGCGGCATGCTCGCAAAAGCAACAGAGCTTGCCGAGGCGCACGGCTGGTTCCTGTGCAAGCAATTTGAAAACGAGTCGAATGCCGACGCGCATAGCCGCACGACGGCACCGGAAATACTGAGTGCGTTTGAGGGCGATCGCCTCGACTACTGGGTAACAGGATTCGGTACTGGCGGTACCCTAAAGGGTGTTGGGCGTGTCTTAAAAGAATCGCGACCAGAAACCAAAGTGATCGTTTGTGAACCCGACAACGTGCAAATTCTTGGCAGTGGCATTCCTCAAGACAGATTAGCGGACGGTACACCGGCTAACAGCCATCCGCTTTTCCGTCCGCACGCCATGCAAGGTTGGAGTCCCGACTTTATTCCGAAGCTAGCCGAAGATGCTGTGGCAGCCGAGCTGATTGACGGCATTGTTCCTGTCAGCGGCGCGGAAGCGATACGGCTGAGCAAAGCACTCGCCACAGAAGAGGGGATATTTGTCGGTATATCCGCTGGAGCAACGCTTGCAGGTGCTATGGAAGTCGCCAAGAAAGCTGAAAATGGCGCCAACATTCTTTGCATGTTGCCGGACACTGGTGAACGTTATCTCAGCACACCATTGTTTGACGATATTTCCGAAGACATGACCAGTGAAGAAATGAACATTGCGAAATCAACGCCCAATTACCGCTTCGATTCACCACCGCCGGCTCCACCTGTCGAAGCAGACGATCAAGCTAAAGTCGCGGCACCAGCAGATGCCGTAAAATTTTTGCAAGACGCCACCCATGACAAGCAAAATCCGGTCATCATTTTTTCGTTGGAGTGGTGCGAGTTTTGCTGGTCCGCAAAGAAAATGATGACGGAATACGAGGTTCCGTATCAAGTAGTCAATTTGGATTCAGTCGAGTATCAACAAGACAATCGCGGTGGAAATATTCGCTCAGCGATCGAAGCACAAACTGGACTAAAAACAATCCCGCAAATTTATATTGGCGGGAAACACGTTGGCGGCGCGACCGAGTTATTTGATGCTTGCAAAGACGGAACGATGGGAAAAATGTTGCAGGAAAGTTCAGTCGCCTACAATCGTGATGTCACAACAGATCCCTACTCTTTTCTGCCGGGATGGTTGCACACTCGATAGCGGCGTTTAACTCGTGCTGACAGCGGGTTGTACTTCTTCTTCGAAGAAGTACATTGCAAGCGTCTCTGCAACACAAGCCGGTTTTTTTTCACCTTCAACTTCAATCCGCACTTCTGATAACAAATGCAGCGCGCCACCGCGCTTACGCGCTTGCAGAACCTTGCCTCGACACCGAACGCGGCTGCCGACTGGCACCATCGTGTAGAAACGAACCTTGTTACAGCCAAAATTTATCGCACGTTCGAGATTTGTGACTTCAATGAAGCCCCCGGTCAACACCGGTATCAATGCAAGCGTCAGATAACCATGGACGATCGTCGTGCCATTGGGCAATTCAGCCGCGGCTCGTTCCTGATCGACATGAATCCATTGGAAATCACCCGTTGCCTCGGCGAATTTATCGATCCGCTCCTGGTCAATCGTAACCCACTCGGAAACGCCCGCTTCCTGGCCCTCGAGCGCCTTCGCATCGTCAATTGAGCTAATTGTGTGCAAAATCGGTTCCTTCGACAAAATTATGCTGCAGTGCAAGAAAATCACAAAATACTTAAGCAGAGCAAGCTTTCTGTCACGGTTTGTTGCGCAATTGCCCCCAGTACATCGTGAAACCCAACGTTCATGGGGCCTCCAAAGATTGTACTGTGTTGCGCCTTCTTCCTGGATTGTCACCAGATCCAGGCGCATTGCGGAACCCTGCCCGGTTGATCTTATTTACCCAACCTATTTAAAGTGCAGCAAATGGAAAATAGAAACCTATTTGCAGTTCTACTGGCAGCCGGCAGCTCGCGGCGTTTTGGCTCGACTAAGCAACTGGCAGAAATTGACGGCGTCTCTTTGGTCGCTCGAGCGGCGCGATTATGCGAGTCAGTTTGTGAGGAGCGCTCGGTGCTGGTTTTGGGCAATGACTGGGCGCGGGTCCACGATGCCTGCGAACCACTATTAGGATTTATTGCGATTAATCCGGACTTCGAAACCGGCATCGCAGCATCCATCCGACGAGGCGTCAACGCGATCCGCGAGAATGCAGACGGGATGTTGCTCATGTTGGCAGACCAACCACGGGTCAGTGACACTCATCTCAAGGCTTTGGAAGCTCGTTGGCGGGAATCGCCACAATCAATCGTCGCAAGCGCTTATGCAGATACGCTCGGCCCACCGATAATCTTTCCCAAGCAAGATTTTCCAGCCCTTAGCGAATTGCACGGCGACACGGGAGCAAAAGCGATTCTATTGGACAATCCGGACCGGCTTCAGACGATCGAATGCGAAGCGGCAGCGATCGATATTGACGTCCAAGAAGATTTACAGCGGCTCTAGGAAACACTTGCCTGCGGGTGTTGATGGCCGTGTGTCACGCAACGTTCACAATTGACCCAATCTGAATGTCCAGCAACATAATGTTCTTTCTTCCAAATTGGCAAGCGAACCTTGACCTGATCAATGATGTATCGGCACGCGGAAAATGCTTCGTCACGATGTGCCGATGTCACGCCAACCCAAACCGCGCAGTCACCGATTTCAAGTAATCCGGATCGATGCACGCAATTCACGTGCAGCAACGGAAACTTTTGCATCGCTTCAGCTATTACCTTCTTACCCTCAGCAACAGCGACCGGTTCGTATACTTCGTACTCCAGGCGTAGAACTTCTTGCCCGTCATTTTGATCGCGAATCCAACCTTCGAAACTGACGTAAGCGCCAGCACCGCGATCGGTAAGATTCTTCTTGAGTTCTTCCGGGTGAATCGTAGCGGACGTAATCAGCATAATTAGCCTCCTGCGACCGGTGGAAAAAGAAGCACAATGTCACCATCGTTGACGACTGCATCCCAATCCGCCATTTCGTCATTTACTGCTACCTTGCAATGACCGAGCGGCTCTTCAGAGCCGTGTCGATGCTTTAGGCTTTCGAACACATCGCCTGCGTTGGACACGGCAAGACTTACTTCCTCTTCAGCAACGCCTGCATGCTCGCGAAAGCCCGCGAAGTAACGCACTGTAATGTTTTTCGTCATAGTGATTGTTCGATTCCGGTACCCGCGAGATCTTCCGGCGAATTAATATTGTGAAGTGCCCTTGGATTGGGTTGCGTTAGCAAATGGGCCGGCGCGTTAATCAGAATTTTTCTCGGACAGTTGAACCCGTCTGCAACGAATTGATCGATCGTTTCTCGAGCAGCGGGTCGATAGATAGCACACAGGGGTTCTGGCAAATCATCGTGCGTACTTTTGTAAGCTGTTGCAACATGTTCGGTAGATGCCTCATCTAGCAAATTGACAATGGTCGCTACATCCAGCTCTGGTAAGTCACAAGCCAATACCAACCAGCTAACTTCCGGGTTGTGATCCATCGCAGACATGATTCCCGCAACGGGACCGAGATCAACATATGCATCGACGATTTTATCGAAATCTTTTCGCGTTGGGTCGTCGGCCTGCTCACGGCTCGTCGACACAAACACACGCGGCAGCTGTGACTCCAACAGCGACACTGCGCGAGACAGCTGGGTTTCCCCATTTTGCGTCAATGAGGCTTTATCGCTGCCCATACGACGACTTTTACCGCCCGCAAGTACTAAGCCCCAGACTGGCTCAGGCACGCTCACGATGATAATCCTCTTTGCCGCCTGTTTTGGAAATCAGGCTTGTTTCGCGAATGACAATTTCATGTGAGAGTGCTTTGCACATGTCATAAACGGTGAGCGCGGCAATGCTGGCACCAGTGAGTGCCTCCATTTCGACGCCGGTGCGATGATGAACTTTGCAGCGGCAATCAATGACCGCACGAGATGCGTCGTCTAGTTCAATTGTCACCTTACAGTTGCTTAAGCCCAAAGGATGACAGAACGGTATGAGTTCATGCGTACGTTTTGCTGCCATCACTCCCGCAACAATTGCCGTCACAAAAACTGGACCTTTCGCGGTCTCGATATCGCCACCTGAAAATCGACTTGCAACGTCGGCGGGAAACTCCACGATCGTACGCGCATGCGCCTCCCGATCAGTTGGCGTTTTACCGCTAACATCGACCATGGTTGGTTGATTCTTCTTATCGATATGACTGAGATTGCTCATGCCTGCTAACCGCCCATTCGGTACATTTCGATTTTGTTGAGTAATGGTTTCTCATCCTGTTCCGGCTTGCGGACTTCACTATACCGATCTGATCGATTCAGCCAAACGGCGTTTAGAATCCTGGCAATTTCATCGTCACTCGCTCCGGCGCGCATTGGCCCACGCAAATCGGTGCCTTCGGTCGCAAACAAACAGGTATACAACGTTCCATCGGCCGAGAGTCGCGCGCGACTGCAATTGCCACAGAACGGATCCGTGACTGATGAAATGAATCCTAGCTCCCCCTCGCCGTCCAAATACTCATAGCGGCTCGCGACCTCGCCCGGATAATTTCTGTTGACGGCGCGTACCGGCCAACGTGCGTTTACCTGCTCTAAAACGTCTTTTGACGGTACGACCTGCTCCATCGACCATCCATTGCGACTGCCGACATCCATAAATTCGATGAAACGAACAATGTGGCCTGTCCCACGGAAATGCGCCAGCGTATCGAGCAACGTGTGGTCGTTTACGCCGCGCTGCACGACAACATTTATCTTAATTGGCGAGAGACCAGCACGGTCTGCGGCAGCAATCCCCTCCAATACTTTGTTGATGTGACCACGGTTCCCACTCATCGCGGCAAAAATTTTCTCATCCACGCTATCGAGGCTAATGGTCACTCGTTGCAACCCGGCCGCGGCCAAACCAGCAGCTACCGGCGCCAATAGAACGCCATTAGTAGTCAGCGCCAGATCTTCGACGCCTGGCAGATCGCGTAGTCGCGCGACCAGACCCGTCACTTTCTTATCCAGCAACGGCTCACCGCCGGTAATGCGCAACTTGCTCACACCCTGTCGGACGGCAATTGACGCGATGCGCAAAATCTCATCGTGGCTGAGCCGCGCTGACTTGGTGAGAAACTGGTAGTCCTCGGTGAATTGCGCTTCGGGCATGCAGTAAGGACAGCGAAAATTGCAGCGATCCAGCAGCGAAATGCGTAAATCCTGTAGTGGGCGCCCAAGTGTGTCGCGCACGCGCTCGCTACCTGTCACCTCGGGATTATTTGGATTCTCACCAGTCATTAGCGAATTCTGCCCGAATACGGCAGCTCTGCAAGCACTGTGAGTATTTGGCAATCTGCCCCACCCGATTTTACCCCTCAGATTTTGTTTAGACGAGCATACTGTTTAACAATATGCTGACAATGTTAGTCTGACGTAGCCGCACGCAGCAGGTGCTGCTGCTGCCGCTAATGTGATTTATCTGCAGTCGGCGGGCCAACCCATCAATCGATACGAGAGAACCTCTGATGAATATTGATTTAACCCCAGAAGAACTGGCGTTTCGCGACGAGGTCCGGGGATTTTTAGCGGATGATTATCCGGAGGATATCCGTCGAAAAAGAGACGAAGGTGTCGCGCTAACGCGTGACGACACTGTCCGCTGGCATAAAGCGTTGTACAAGCGCAGTTGGTTTGCCGTCGAATGGCCTGTCGAATACGGCGGCACGGGTTGGACGCCAGTACGGAAGTATCTATTCGCAAATGAGCTGGCTGAGGCAAACGCGCCGCTGGTGGTTCCGTTCGGCGTCAAGATGGTGGCACCGATCATCTATACATTCGGCAACGATGCGCAAAAGTCTCGTTTTCTCCCCGACATTCTCGCAAGCAACGTTTGGTGGTGTCAGGGCTACTCGGAACCGGGATCTGGTTCAGACCTCGCATCGCTTAAAACGAAAGCAGATTTCGATGGCAGCGACTACATCGTCAATGGCACTAAAACCTGGACGACGTTGGGCCAGCACGCCGATTGGATTTTTTGCCTGGTCCGAACGAGATCGGATGTCGCCCGCAAACAGGAAGGAATCAGCTTTCTATTGATCGACATGAAAACACCCGGCGTCACGGTAAGCCCGATCATCACCATCGAGGGGGGACATGAGGTCAATGAAGTTCATTTCGACAATGTCCGTGTGCCTACTGAAAATTTGGTCGGCGAAGAAGGCAAAGGCTGGACGTACGGCAAAGTCTTGTTACAGCATGAACGCGTGAATATTGCCGGTGTGGCAGTCTCTCAGTATCGACTTAATAAACTAAAGGCTCGTGCAGCGGAATCAGTCCGCGGCGCCGATCCCCTGATTAACAACCAATCCTTCGCGCGAAAAATTGCCGCACTCGAAATTGATTTGCGCGCCCTGGAATACACCGAGCTGCGCACCTTAGCCTCCATCGCGACCGGACAGGCACCGGGGCCAGAATCGTCTTTCCTCAAAATTCGCGGCACCGAAGTGCAACAGGCAATCGACGCCATGACGATGGAGGCGGCTGGTTATTACGCACTACCGTATGTCCCGACTCAGTACACGCTCGACTTTCCGGACATCGACAGAATTGGCGAAGGCATTGAAACGCGCACTTCTCTGCAATACTTCAACAATCGCAAAGCGTCGATTTATGGCGGATCAAATGAGATTCAAAAAAACATCATCGCCAAGCACGTGCTGGGTCTGTAGGGGCAAGTGTCATGAATTTTTCAATTAGCGACGAACAAACCATGCTGGCCGACAGTATTTCGCGATTCATAGATTCCGATTACGATTTCGACACGCGCCAAAAAATTGTAGCGAGTGACGACGGATATAGCCGCGACATGTGGAAAACTTTCGCCGAACTTGGCTGGACAGCAGTGCCGTTTGCCGAGACCGATGGCGGTCTCGACGGTGGGCCGATCGAAATGATGCTGATCATGGAGCAGTTCGGTCGCGGTCTGGTGGTCGAACCGTATCTTGCGAACATCATACTTGCTGGTGGCGTTCTGAAACGATTAGCCACGCCCGCACAACGAGAGCAATGGTTGGCACCGCTCATTGCAGGCGAGCTTCAAGCAGCACTTGCATTCGCTGAACCACAAAGCCGGTTTAGTCCGAACAACGTGCAAACTACGGCCACAGAGAGCGGCGACGCATACATTCTTAACGGGAAAAAAACCTTCGTACTCAATGGCGGTAACGCAGGTGTTTTGATCATTCCGGCCAGAACATCGGGGTCGAACACCGAAGCGGCTGGAATAAGTCTCTTTTGCATTGCTGCGGATACGCCGGGTATCTCGCGACAGCGCTACCCCACGGTCGACGGATCGCAAGCGGCCGATATCGCACTCGTCGACGTGAACGTGTCTTCTGACAGTTTGCTCGGCAACGCAAATGATGGATATCCGATTCTCCAAACTGTAGTCGACGAAGCAACACTTGCGGTGTGCGCGGAGGCAATGGGCGTCATGCAAACCTTGCAAGACAAGACCCTCGAATACACCAAAAACAGAGTTCAATTTGGCGTGCCCATCAGCAGCTTTCAGGCGCTCCAACATCGCATGGTTGATACGTTGATGATCTGCGAGCAATCGCGTTCACTCTTGTATTGGTCAGTAATGCTGAACAATTCGTCGGATCCGAAAGCTGCAAATTCAATAAGCGCACTCAAATATCAAATCGGAACCGCCGGGATCAAACTTGCTGAAGAAGCCGTACAGCTGCATGGCGGCATGGGCATGACCTGGGAAATGGATATTGGTCACTATTTCAAGCGAATGACGGCGATCAATATTCTGTTCGGCAACGCAGACCATCATCTCGACCGGTACATTTCTTACGGCCAATCATGATTCCGGAAGCCGTTGCTCAATTTTTTGGCGCGAACCAGGAATTGCTATGGCTGACAACACTCGTCCTCGATTTGACGGGCACGCTCATTCTGTATCGATTATTCGGCAAAGTTGGGCTGCAAGTCGCAATCGCTGCCGCCATCATACTTGCCAATCTGCAGGGCCCCAAACTGACCGAAATCTTTGGCTTTGAAACAACCATTGGGGTCATATTCTATTCCGGCATTTTTTTAGCAACAGACATTCTTAGTGAAAACTACGGACGTGCCGAAGCCAACAAAGCGGTCCGGATGGGTTTTGTCGTTAGTTTGATTGTTTTGACGATGTTAAGTCTGTCGATGTTATACACGCCAACAGATCGGAAATTTGCGATCGATGTCCACAATGCCTTCGACACTATTTTAAATTTCGCGCCACGGTTCATTTTGGGGTCACTTTTCGCCTATTTGGTCAGCCAGAGCTTTGACGTGTGGGCGTTTCACAAGATCAAAGAATACACCGGTGAGAAATGGCTCTGGCTCCGCAATAACCTCTCAACGATGTGCTCGCAAATTTTGGATACAGCCGTTTTTTCTCTGGTCGTTTGGTGGGGCGTGGTTGACCTGCTAACGGCGCTCAAATTGGGTGCCGTGAAATTCTGCTTCAAAATGGTCATCGCCATGATTGATACGACATTTGTTTACTGGGCAAGATCTCTATTCCGGCGAAACCTTGTGCCTCAGGCGGCGCCGATTTAGCGGTACGATTTTCCTGTATCATCCCCGCCATGAATGAATGGCAACCCTCTGGCGTAATCACAATAACCACGGATTTTGGGCACAAAGGTCCGTTTGCTGCGGTAATGCAAGGCACTATCGTCAAGCGATTTGCTGACGCAAGAATCATCGATCTGGCTCACGATATTCCAGCGCATTGGCCACCGGAAGCAGGTTTTTGGCTGAGTCGGTCATACCAGTATTTCCCCAGCGGCACCGTACACATGGCCATCGTTGACCCTGGTGTTGGCACTGAGAGAGATGTCTTGCTGGTTCTCAAAGACGATCATCTGTTCATCGCGCCGGATAACGGACTTCTCGCCCCTCTCGGAGAAAATGCCGATAGAGTGTGCAAACTCAATGAAGATGCGCTCGACAGAATTGGCCTGGGCACTCCAAGTCTAACTTTTCATGGACGCGACATGTTTGCTCCACTCGCAGCAGATCTGGCAGCCGGGAAAATTTGTGTGGACGACATCGGCACTGATTCCACTGATTGGATTCCAGGTCTTATTGAAGATCCGCAGGTTAGCAGCGCACGAGTAAGCGGCATCGTTATTACCGTCGATGCATTCGGCAACTTAATCAGCAATATTGACGAGTCACTAATCGAATCATTCGATAACCCAATGGTTAACGTCGCTGGGATGACGATCGCTATGACGACCGCTTATGGTCGCGTCAGTCCCGGCGAGTTTCTTGCACTTATCAATTCTTTTGGCGTGGTCGAAATCGCACGCTCGGAAGATAACGCAGCCGATGGACTGGGATGCGAGCGTGGCGCTCCTGTCGTCATTACTGACGCAAAGTGATTCCAACATAGGATCTAGAATGCGATCGGCGTGTCTGAACCTTAACGATTAAGCAATCGAAAGGTGCAGTTTGGTCAGACACGGAATTGTGCGACCTATTCTCGTTTCGCTAGCAGTCCTGCTAACGGCATGCTCCACAAATAAAATCAACGCCCCCTAACCAGCTTTCCCGATTTCATTACAAGAGCAACACCGCTAAAGTGCTCAGTTGTCACCATTTCCTGAAGATATTTCTCGGACCGGGAATCGACAACCTGTCGAATCGTAGGAACTCCCTGTGTTGTTGTACCGAGTATCGCCTCGTCTTCCGGCCCAGAACAAGCCGCACACAATAGAGCACTGAAAATGATCAGGAACGAGTTGGGCTTATTCAGTTGGTGCATGTCTACGGCCTCACGATGACAACCCTAAATTTTCAACGGAGCTCGATTTGCCCCCTGATCGCACCTGTCGGCTCCTGCGCGGTATAGACCAGTACGTAGAGACCGTCATCCAACAAATCGTCAAGATGTGGGTTGCGGATAGCTATCGAGCCGGTGCGGTCAGCGCCGAGGAGTTCAATGATGGGCCCGTTTTCTCCAGACGATCCACGGTGAAGTTTGATGTCGATTATGTCCCGGCTCCGAATTCCTCGGACTCGCAGTTCATAGTGCAGCATTTGCGTCGTGCGATCGAGGTTCAATCGACCATTGATGCCAGGGACATCGATTCGAAAATCCGCATCAAGATCATCTACCAGAAGTGACGGTGTGCGAGCTGGCGGTGTTCGGGGCTTCACCGCCTGTTCGTAAGCAAAAGCCATACTGATCAGGCTAGCTTCCTCGAATGCGGGCGCTAGTAATTCGATACCGAGTGGTACGCCATCGTCTGTAAAACCTGCAGGCAGCGATATGGCCGGCAATCCCGAATGGACAGCTATCTGGCAGCTCGAGCCGTAAGCACTTTCGCCGATCATGCGCGGGCGGGCACGCAATGTTGGGTACACCAGCGCATCCAGGTTGTGCTCCGTCATTGCAGCTATAACCATTCTGGTGACCTCTTCCCGCCCGGCCAGCATCTCACGGTATTCCTCTGGGTCGGCCTCTGTCTCCAGTTCGCGGCGGTATCCGCTTTCCAAGTCTTCATGATACTGGCCACTCTCAAGAATCTCCTCGAGTGAATTCACGGGTGCATTAGACTTCGCCAGGTACGCATCGAAATCCCGCAAGAACTCCATCCGGATGACGCCACTCGATTCCAAGGCTTCGTCAAGTCCGTCGATCTCCAGTTCAATCGTCTCTGCACCGTTCTCGACCATCAACTCCGCAGCTGCACGAATGATGTCAGTGACTTCTTGATACGTGCCGAACAGGCCATCGTCCACAAGATTATTCTTCAGCAGACCGAGCCGCTTTCCGTTGAGTCCGTCCTCACGCAGAAAATCGGTGTACGAGCCAAGGACATGGCCACGCGCAACCGCAGTCTGGACATCCGCGGGATCGTAGCCGACAGTTGCGTCGAGCACCGTAACGAGATCAACCACGCTGCGCGCCAGCGGACCGCCAACGTCCTGTGTATCAGACAATGGAATAATGCCGTCGCGACTCGATAGCCCCTGTGTGACACGAATTCCGAACAAGTTATTGTTGGCAGCCGGGATGCGGATCGAACCACAGGTATCGCTGCCCATACCTACTGCAGCGTAGTTCGCAGCCACTGCCGCGCCAGTACCGCCACTGGAACCACCAGGATTTCGGGCAGGGTCGTAGGGATTGCGAGTTTGACCGCCGAGCGAACTGATGGTCGTGATACCGCGTGCTGCTTCGTGCATGTTGGTCTTTCCGATGAACACTGCGCCTGCCTCACGCAGCTTCCTGACCTGGTAGCCATCGTCGGGCGCCATGAAGCCAGCCAGCGCAACGAGGCCCGCGGTAGTAGGCATGTCGTAGGTATCGTAGTTATCCTTTAGTAGCACCGGTATGCCGTGCAGCGGCCCTCGTGGCCCTCGTTTGCGCCTTTCCTGGTCAAGTTCTCGAGCGGTTTCAATGGCGTCTTCATTGATGAATGTCATTGCGTTTAACACAGGCCCCCGGTTATCGAAAGCCTCGATCCGTGCGAGGTACTGCCGTACCAGTTGCTCGGAAGATGTCTCGCCGTCTTCCATCGCAGCCTGTAATTCGGGAATGGTCTTCTCGAACGCGTCGTACTCCTGCGCGATCACGCTATCGACTAAAAAAATAGCGAGAAGGATTGGGGCAAACTTCATGTTCATAGCAATGCCTTTGGAAATCGATCCGTATAAATCTGGCCGTCAATACGGCTGCTTTGGGTCACAAGCAGCCTCTCGCTACTCTAACACTTGGGTGCCGAACCATTCGGCCAGAAGCGCTTGAATTGAAGCTAGATGATGCTCCTGTTCGAGCGCACACGTGATTCTATATACTGGTTCCAAATTCCCAACGGTGTATTTGCAATATGGCTGGAGTCGAAGGACGTGTAGCGCTAATTACGGGGGCGGGTCGAGGGATTGGACGCGCAACCGCAAATTTATTGGCGTCACGCGGCGCTCACGTAATGTGCGTCGCACGAAGTCAGCAGGAATTGGAAAAAACAGGCCTCGAATATTCGGTGGCAGATCTTGGAACTATAGAGGGCTGCGCGAGTGCAGTTGCAGATACCGAGCAACGGCTGGGGCCGATTGAGATCCTTGTATGCAATCACGGTATTGGCTCTGCCCACGAACGGGTTGTCTGGGAACAGGAACCAGACGTCTGGAGTGAGTCGATGCGAGTCAATCTTGATGGACCCTTTCATCTCTCGAGGCTGGTGTTGCCCGGTATGATCGAACGCCAGTATGGCCGTCTGGTTTACACAAGTTCTACCGCAGGCCTGGTTGCCGAACATGCCGGAAGCGCATACAACAGCTCCAAACACGGGCTACTGGGCTTAATGCGCTCAGTCGCGCAGGATGCCGGCCCTTATAGCATTACATCGAATGCTGTTCTGCCCGGCTGGGTGCGCACCGAAATGGCCGAACGTTCGGCCCGCCAGGAAGCGACGGATCGCGGCATTACGGCCGACCAGGTGTGGAAAGAACGCGCCGCACTATACCCCCCGGGCCGCGTTGCCAGCCCTCAGGAAGTAGCAGAAATGATCGCATTTCTCGCGTCCGAGGAATCTAGCGGTGTTAGCGGAGAGGCAATCAGGGTTGCACTTGGGAGCGTGTGGTAGCTCGAAAATATTCTCAATCCTCAGCCAATCAAAATCGAGAAAAGTTAGAAAGAAAAGTTGCTGATGCAAAACACATGAGCAAGCCTGATGCAGAAAACGCAGTGGTTGTGCGGGATGCTGACGGGCACTGGATCTTTGAAATGTATACAGCGGGACATACGGGTTGCTAAGACAGCCATTGAGTGCCTAAAGAACCGAAGGTGGAACCTAACCGTTAACCACAACAGAGGAATGTATCATGGCAATTAGTGGGCCGGATGATCCCCGATATTGAGACTGTAAAAGAATCTGTGTAACTGCCTATCATTGAACCCGGTTACGGGTAAGGATAGGCAGATAATGAAGAAGAAAGAGCTTCAGGCAATCGCGCAAGTGGCTGCATGGGCGTGGTGTATATTGGTTGGAACAAGCAATGGACGAGAATCCGAACAAAGTAACCAATGAATTTCTCCGAAAGGTACAGGTTTGCCGACTGGCCTAATCAGGCGATCCCTCTTGTGGCTGCCGGCACATACGCGATTTGGGATAAGGACTTGTTGGTCTATTGTGGAATGTCAGGCAGAAGGATCGAAAAAGCGATTGAAGAGGGAAAGAAAAAGTACGGTCTAATCACAAGGCTCAATAGTCATGCATCTGGCAGATTGAGCGGCGATCAGTTCTGCGTATATGTGGCAAACAGACTGGTTATTCCGACGTTATCCAAAGATGACTTGCCGAAGTTTCGCGATGGAGAACTACGGCTGGATACCTTAACCAAGAAATACATTCGTGACCGACTGGATTATCAGTACCGGCTTACAGACAGCAGCCGAGCTGCTTATGAGACCGAATCGTTGGCACGCTGTGGCGAGACATTCGGTGTGAAGCCTTTGCTAAATCCACTGGGCATAGGCGGGTCATAATGAAGGTCATCTCAATAATTGTTGCCCTGCTGTGGATCTCGGCATTAGATGCGACCGAGCTAACAGGCCGCGTCGTTGCCATAGCCGACGGCGATACATTCACCCTACTTATGACTGACAAGCAACAGGTCAAGATTTTCAGCCAAAAGACCTGTGCCACAACCGAAATCCAGAACATTGGGCGTAACATTCAACTGCAGCGAATGAAATGCCTTCTCAGAATATTATCGGACACTCTCATCTTCGTCCCATTAAGCCGCGCAATCGTCCCACTCTTTCTTGGGTACGGACACAATCAACTCAGCTCTGCTGTTGCAGGGCCGCCTTCTCTACCTTGGCCCAAGTATCCCGTAACGTCACAATTCGATTGAACACCAGTTTATCTTCACTGTGATCTACGGCGTCAGGGCAAAAATAGCCAAGCCTCTCAAACTGTACGGTCTGTTCAGCAAGCCGCAATGCCGGTTCAACTCTGGCCTCTACAACCTCAAGTGAATCGGGATTTAGATGCGGCATAACGTCATCGAACGATCCAGGATTTACCACTGTAAATAGCCGATCGTAGAGTCGCACTTCTGCAAGTTGAGAATGTTCAGCCGAAACCCAATGAATGGTCCCCTTCACTTTCCGATCGCTCGAACCACTACCGCTGCGGGTATCCGGATCGTAGCTGCAGTGCAACTCAATAACATTGCCCGCATCATCTTTGATGACTTCATCGCATCGAATGATGTATGCGAAGCGAAGTCGCACTTCACCACCCGGCTTCAGACGAAAGAACTTACGCGGCGCTTCTTCCATGAAATCGCCTTGCTCAACAAATATCTCACGACTAAACGGCATTTCACGAGTACCAAACCCTTCGCGACCAGGATGATTCATTGCTGTCATCGATTCGACTTCACCTTCTGGAAAATTCGTAATGACAACTTTTAGCGGGCGCAGCACAGCCATTCTTCGCGGCGCTTCGTCACCGAGGTTTTCGCGCACGCTGTTTTCCAGCACACCCATCTCGATAAGATTATCTTTTTTAGTCACGCCAATGCGGCCGATAAAGTCGCGCACAGCGGGCGGTGGATAACCACGCCGTCGCATACCCGCCAATGTGGCCAATCGTGGATCATCCCACCCGTTGACAACGCCTCCCTCTACTAATGCATTAAGCTTGCGCTTGCTGGTCAATGCATAGGCAAGATTGAGTCGAGAAAACTCTATTTGCCGTGGCCGATGTGGAAGGCTAAGTTGATCGAGAAACCAGTCATACAATGGCCTGTGATCCTGGAACTCCAGCGTGCACAGTGAATGCGTAACGCCCTCAAATGCATCCGACAAGCCGTGTGCAAAATCGTACATCGGATAGATGTTCCATTTATCGCCGGCATTCTGATGGGCAATTTTTCGTATTCGGTACAACGTTGGATCTCGCATGTTTATGTTCGGCGAGCTCATATCGATTTTCGCACGTAGCACACACGAGCCTTCGTCAAACTCACCGTCTCGCATACGTGAAAGAAGATCCAAGTTCTCATCGCTGCTGCGATCTCGATGCGGGCTATTTTTTCCCGGCTCCGTCAAGGTGCCACGATAGTCACGAATCTCTTCCGCGCTAAGACTATCGACGTAAGCCTTGTCCATTTTGATCAGTTGGGTAGCAGCGTCATACAGCTGATCAAAATAGTCGGATGCATGCGAAAGGCGATCTGCCCAGTCAAACCCTAGCCAACGAACGTCAGCCTTAATTGCTTCCACATATTCCAGGCTTTCTTTACCTGGATTCGTGTCGTCGAAACGCAGGAAAGTTTTACCCGCATTCTCTTCCGCCACGCCAAAATTCAGGCATATCGATTTTGCGTGTCCAATGTGCAAAAACCCATTGGGCTCCGGCGGGAATCGGGTGACAACAGCGCCTTCATGCTTTCCGGCCGCAATGTCGTCGCTGATAATTTGTCGAATAAAGTCTTTAGGTTCGTTGTCGTTCATTAAGTCAGAATCTTTCTATTGCTGCAGCGGTGCAATTGTACGCACCAATGTCGCTAATACCAGAACAACACAGGCGAACGTCGATTAGGGATTCCTTAGTTCGATTGGTTACTGCAGGCCACACATACGCCTTGCACCTCAAGCGTCTGCTCTTCGGCAACGAATCCCGTGGCGGCAGCGCTCGAAATAATAAGATCACTAATCGCCTGATCGTCCAGTTCGGCAACCGATCGACAATGCCTGCAAATCAGAAATTGGCCTGTATGAGGACTATTCGGATCCGGACAGCCAACAAAGGCATTTAGCGAATCAAGCCGATGCACCAGATTAGCCTCAATCAGAAAGTCGAGCGCGCGATATACCGTCGGCGGCCCAGCCCTTTTTCCATCCGAATTTAGGGCATTCAGAATGTCGTACGCTCCAACCGGCTTATGGCTGTTCCAAACCAATTCCAGCACTCGGCGGCGCTGCGCCGTTAGTCGTAAACCACGGTCGCGACATATGCGCACGGCATTCTGCATGGCTTGTTCAACACAACCATCGTGATCATGTTCTTCGGCAAGAAATTGTTTGACAGGCTGGACTTCGTTCATCTGTTTATCAATTCAGGATCTGGCGAGAATTGTACCGCGCATTTGCCTCGGTGTATCCGCCCATCTCATTAGAAATCTCCGAAAACGTCCAGCCCCTGGCGCTTTCCGGCCAGATTTCTGTACAATAATGCGCGACTTGATAAGCGTCTTTCAACGCAGGAAAAAATGCCAAAAATTCAACTACCCGACGGCTCCGAACGTCAATTTGACAGTGCAGTAACCGGCCTCGATATTGCCGCATCGATCGGCAAGAGTCTGGCCCGCGATGCCGTAGCAATTGTCGTCGATGATCAAATATGGGATCTAACCCGTGAGATCGAAGCGGACGCCTCCGTCTCTATCGTTACTCGTGATTCCGATGCCGGCCTCGAGGTACTCCGCCATGATGCCGCCCATGTTCTTGCAGAAGCGGTAAAAGAACTATGGCCAGAGACCCAAGTCACCATCGGCCCGGCAATCGAGAATGGCTTCTATTACGATTTTGCGCGCGAAGAGCCGTTCACAGCAGATGACTTGGAAGTCATCGAGGCCAAGATGAAGGAAATCGTCGATAGAGATGAGGCCATTGAACGCCAGGTCTGGGAGCGTGACGAAGCTGTACGCTTTTTCCGTGATCAAGGCGAAGCCTATAAAGCAGAAATTATCGAAGACATACCCGGCGACGAAACGCTGACGCTATACAAACAAGGCGAATTCATCGATCTATGCCGCGGGCCGCATCTGCCCTCAACCGGCAAGTTGGGCAAGGCATTTCATCTGACCCGTGTATCCGGAGCCTATTGGCGAGGTGACTCGAAGAACGCTGTTTTACAACGGATCTACGGTACTGCATGGGCGAGTGACAAACAGTTGCGTAAATATTTGCTGCAACTTGAAGAGGCTGAGAAACGCGATCATCGTCGTCTTGGCCGAATTATGGATTTATTTCATTTTCAGGAAGAAGCGCCGGGTGCGATCTTTTGGCATCCTAACGGTTGGGGTTTATTCCAAAACCTCATTGAGTACATGCGGCAACGTAATACCACCGCTGGCTACAACGAAGTCAATACACCAGAACTAATGGATCGCTCATTGTGGGAGGCGTCGGGCCATTGGGAGTCTTTCGGTGAACATATGTACACGAGCGAAACCGAGGACGGTCGCAACTACGCAATTAAACCGATGAATTGCCCCGGGCACGTTCAAATCTTCAAGCACGGCATCACGAGTTACCGCGATTTGCCCTACCGGCTGTCAGAGTTCGGCAAAGTCCATCGCTACGAACCCTCCGGCGCACTACATGGCATGTTACGCGTGCGCGCTTTCACACAAGATGACGCGCACATTTTTTGTACGCCCGAACAAATCACTGCAGAAACGATCGCGGTGTGCGATTTGATTCTGAGCATTTACCGCGACTTTGGTTTTACAGATGTCTTGATTAAATTTGCGGATCGACCAGAGGTACGAGTCGGTGATGACGCCGTTTGGGATCAGGCCGAAGCTGCACTAAAAGCCGCGCTGGATTTATCGGGACTCGACTACACACACAATCCAGGCGAAGGTGCTTTTTACGGCCCGAAACTCGAGTTCGTGTTGCGCGATGCAATTGGTCGCGACTGGCAGTGCGGCACGCATCAAGTTGACCTGAATTTACCCGCGCGTCTTGGCGCAACGTACATCGGTGAAGACGGCCAAAAACACACACCCGTTCTACTGCATCGCGCAATATTCGGCTCACTGGAACGATTCACGGGCATACTGCTTGAACACCATGCCGGCAACCTGCCGCTTTGGCTAGCACCGACCCAAGTGAAAATTCTGACCATTACATCTGATGCAGACGCATACGCCAAAGAGGTCGCCGCTGAGCTACGTAACGCCGGGATTTCGGCAGACACCGATCTCCGCAACGAAAAAATCTCCTACAAAGTTCGCGAGCACAGTGTTGCGAAGATTCCTGTCTTATTGGCAGTCGGTCAACGTGAAGTTGACGAAAGAACCGTCGCACTCCGACGCTTGGGGTCGAAGCAGCAAAAAGTGCTAGGCCTGCAAGAGGCTATCGATGCTTTATCTGGTGAAATCCGGGACCGAGGCATGGTCGACTAACCAAGCAGACGGCGCGACGACCTTTGGGCTTCCCAATTCTGCGAGCGGCAGCAACGTGCCGGCAGAGCAACAATCCATCCCGGTTGAACGATCACCCGCGACAGTCCGACAACCCGTTGCGACAAACCAAAATACTCAACCGCAGGCGGCCGCACAGCCCGCGGAAACAGAGATGGTCGCGATTAGTCGACTTACTCGTACCAATTACGTCGGGCCCGAGTATCCACGGTCAGCTCGTCGCCGTGATCTCACCGGTTCCGTCGATGTCACTTTCACCGTAACAACGGAGGGACGTGTGCGCGATGCCATAGTGTCTCGTTCAAATCCGGGCATTACATTTGACCATGCAGCAATTGATGCCGTCGAGAAGTGGCGCTTTGAGCCAACCGTTGAGAACGGCGTGGCTGTAGAGAAAGGAAGCGGTGTCCGCCTAGCGTTCGATTTGCAATAGGGCATATTTTGCCGATTGCAAAATAAACCCAAGTGGACCAATTCCCGCTGAGCGGTTATTCTTGTGTGGTAAATGACTGACAAGAAGCCCTCACAATGAATGACCGTCCTGAAAAAGCTCCACGAAAACAACAAGAACGCAGTCTTAGAACCAAACAGAAATTGCTGAATGCTGCGCTGGACGCCTTCTCCGAAGGCGGTTTCGCTGGTACTTCCACTCGGGACATAGCGGCGCGAGCTGGCGTCCATCATCCGCTCATTACGTATCATTTTAGCAACAAAGATCGTCTGTGGCGTTCCGCCGTCAAGTACGTGTTTGCTAAATTCCTAGATGCGCTGAAAGCATCGCAGGTGAAATACGCGAACGAATGCCCAAAAACTCGTTTTGCTTCGATGATCAAGATTTATGTCTACTACGCAGCCAATCACCCTGCGCTGCACAAGATCATATTGCAGGAGTCGAGCAATCCGAGCTCGCGACTTAAATGGCTGAGCGAAAATTTTCTCAAACCATTGTCCGAAGTTTCATCAAAGTATATCGTCGAATTGCAGGATAAGGGCGTCGTAGGCCCCGGCAATCCACAGATGATCTATAACATGATCCGAGTTTCATCAGGCGGGCTTATTGCGCGTGCTCTGGAGCTTAAGAGCACGAGCAACATCGATTTTAGTTCGGATGAAACGCTTGAGGAGCTAACCGATCTGATCGTCCGGACATTCCTGCCCGGCGAGGTCGAATCAGCAGCAGCGTAGATTTAGTCTGCCCGCAACATTGCCTGCTGCACGCCGGCCACGATCGATAGCGCAATAGCGGCGGGCCCGCGACCGCCGAGATCTATACCTACCGGACCTTGTAATCGATCTTCGATATCGGCCGCTTTTTCGCCAAGCTCACCTAACAACTTTTGCCGCCGACTCGATGGCCCCAGTAACCCGACAAACGGAATCCGACTGTCTGCAAGTTGGGCGAGATACTGCCTATCGCTCGTCAGATGGTGACTCATCACGATGGCCGCGGAAAAACGATTCAAATCGAGTTTTTCTGACACGGTGCCAACGGGGACACACATAACGTGTTCTGCATCATCAAAACTACCCGCATCAATATAGGCGGACCGGTGATCCTGTAGCGTGACCCGCCAGCCCAACTCCGCTGCGAATCGCACAACCGGTTCTGCATCAAGGCCCGCACCAAGGACTAGAACGGACGGCGGTGGCGATAAACGCGAGCAAAGCAGGGTTGCCGCGCCAGTGTCGCCGTTAATTTTCTCGAGAGAGGATTTATTCTGTAGAGATACGGACGCTGTTGCCGCTTGAAAATCCGCGACAAACGCGGTCGGCGCATCGCTAAATGCATCTACCCCGTTTACTGACACCAAGGTCGCACCCGGTTTGAGCGCGTCGATATCAGAAGCCACAACCGTAACAATAATTTCATCAACATCGCCTTGTAAGCCTTTGGCAATAGTTGCAAACGGTTCGTATTGATTCTCTGCCGACAGCGGTTGTAGAAATATCCTCATGAGCCCGTCACATCCAACGCCCAAGCCCCACAATTCACTATCGTTCGCCGCGAGATCGTAGGTTACGGTTTGCGATGCGCCAGATTCAGCAACAACCTTCGCGCGTTCTGCAAGATCGCCCTCCAAACAACCGCCCGACAGCATCCCACGAAATCGACCATCGTCCGTGATGAGCATTTGAGCGCCGGCCTTGCTGTAAGTTGAACCGACGGTTTCGTAGACGGTTGCAAGCACGAGGGAGCGGCCATTGCGCGACCAATCCTCGTACGACTGCAGTAGGTTTCTGGTGGTCATTGTTCCAGACTGGAGGGCATGTCGCCGCTTGCTACATTGTTGGCATTGAGAAATCGGCGCCCGCTCGAATACCCGTTGGCCAGCGTGACGTAACGGTTTTTAGACGTGTATAAAAGCGCACACCCTCAGGCCCGTAGATCGACATATCACCGAACAATGATCGCTTCCAGCCACCAAAGCTATGAAAGGCAAGCGGCACCGGAATCGGAACATTGATGCCAACCATGCCGACTTCAATGCCGTTCGCAAATTCTCGTGCTGCATCGCCATCGCGTGTAAATATTGCAGTGCCGTTACCGTATTCGTGTTCATTGATCAGCTGCATAGCCTCGTCGAAAGTTTCGACACGAACCATGGCCAGTACGGGGCCGAAAATCTCCTCTTTATAAACACGCATGTCTTGCGTCGCGTGATCAAAAAGCGTAGGTCCTAGAAAGTATCCGGGCGACTCATTAATCTCATGTGTTCGGCCATCGACCACCACTATCGCGCCCTCTTCTTCACCAATGTCGATGTAGGAGCGAACTTTGTCGCGATGTTCGGCTGTAATGAGTGGACCCATATCGTTGTTGTTGTCCATGCCCGTGCCAATATTCAATGCGGCAATTCTAGGCAGTAGTTTTTCCAGCAAAGGCTGGGCAGAATCGCCAACGGCAACAATCGCAGAAATTGCCATGCAACGCTCACCAGCAGAACCGTAACCGGCACCCACCAATGCATCAGCTGCCTGATCCATATCCGCATCCGGCATTACGACCAAATGATTTTTTGCACCACCCAAGGCCTGCACTCGCTTGCCGTTCTCTGAAGCGGTCTTATAAACATGCTCTGCCACCGGCGTGGAGCCGACAAAACTTACTGCAGACACGCGGTCATCATTCAGTAACGAGTTAACGGCAACATGATCACCCTGGACGACGTTAAACACCCCTGGCGGTAAACCGGCTTCATGCAGCAACTCGGCCCACTTCAATGCGCAACTCGGATCTTTCTCTGACGGCTTCAAGATGAACGTGTTACCGCAAGCAATGGCCAACGGGAACATCCACATCGGCACCATTGCGGGGAAATTGAAAGGTGTAATACCAACGCAAACACCAACCGGTTTACGCATCGAGTAAGTATCAACGCCTGTGCCTACTTGATCGCTGTAATCGCCTTTGAGCAAATGTGGAATACCGCAGGCAAACTCGACGACCTCAAGGCCGCGTTGAATAGACCCGTCTGCGTCGTGTAAGACCTTGCCGTGTTCTTGACTGATTAACGCAGCGATTTCGGCTCGATCACGTTCGATCAGTTCCTTCAACTTGAACATGACGCGGGCACGTCGCAGTACCGGCGTGTTCGACCAACCCGGCAGCGCTGCCTTGGCAGCCGCAAGTGCGACGTCAACATCTGCCTCCGTTGACATTACAACCTGCGCACATTTCTCGCCTGTTGCTGAATCGAAAACGTCGATCCAACGATCGGAATGGGTATCGACCAGTTCGCCGTTTACCCAATTAGTAACATTCCTAATCGCGTTGAGATTTGTTGCTTTTTCTGCCATGCGTGTTCTGCCTTGAATTATTGTGCGCGTAGCGCAGTTCTAACGGTTTCGATCATCATTTCAATCTCCGCATCATTAATAATAAGCGGCGGAGAGAATGCCAATGTGTCGCCTGTCGTGCGTACGATCACGCCATTGTCGTAACATTCACGGAATATTGACATCGCGCGCGCTGTCGGCTGCCCCTCTATCGACTCGAGTTCTACCGCACCGATAAGGCCGATGCTGCGAACGTCGATGACATTTGGCTCACCCTTGAGGCTATGTAGGGCGTCCGCAAATTTGCCTTCCATGCTGGCGGCACGTTCGAATAAACCATCGTCAACATAAACATCCAACGCGGCACAAGCTGCAGCGGCGGCCAGAGGGTGTCCCGAATACGTATAACCATGGAAAAATTCAATAGCACCGTCCGGGCCGGTCATGAATGTGTCATAGATATGTTTGGACGCTAGTACGCCTCCCATCGGGACCGTGCCGCTGGTCAATCCTTTAGCCAATGTCATCAGGTCTGGAGTGACATCAAACCGAGCCGCACCGAACGCGTCGCCGGTACGACCGAAGCCGCAAATTACCTCATCAAAGATCAGGAGAATGCCGTGCTTATCGCAAATTTCGCGAAGACGTTGTAGATATCCTTCGGGCGGTAATAAAACGCCCGCGGATCCCGCAATGGGTTCAACGATAACTGCGGCGACCGTTGAAGCATCATGCAGCGCAATGATGTTTTCCAGTTCGTCAGCAAGGTGTCCGCCCCACTGTGGAAGCCCCTTGGAGAACGCGTTTTTCTCGACGTTATGCGTATGCGGTAAATGATCAACGCCGGGCAACATCGTGCCAAACATTTTTCGGTTCGGTGACAAACCACCGACGGAAATGCCGCCGAAGCCAACACCGTGATAGCCTTTTTCGCGTCCAATAAACCGAGTACGTGCGGCATCCCCGCGGGTGCGGTGATAGGCCAACGCCATTTTCAGCGCGGTATCCACCGCTTCCGAACCTGAATTTACGAAGAACGCATAATCCAGACCGTCCGGCGCGAGATCGGTCAATCGATTGGCCAGCTCAAAAACAGTTGGGTGGCCCAACTGAAACGCCATCGAATAATCCAATTTCTCAGCTTGCGTCTTGATTGCCTCGACGATTTTCGGATTGCAATGCCCGGCATTGCAGCACCAGAGACCCGCGACACCATCAAGCAATTTCTTACCATCGGTTGTGTAACAGTACATACCCTCCGCACGCGCAATCATCCGCGGATTTTCCTTGAAATAGCGATTGCCGGTAAACGGCATCCAATAAGATTCAAGATCCGGAAGGTCGGTCTTCAGTTGTCTTACAGTGTTGTCAGTCATAACTGAGCTCCATAGCAATCTCAGAGAAATTAAGCGGATTGGCGGCGAACGAAATCAAAGTGGCCCTGCCGCCGCACGGTGCAAAGCCTGATTAGTGTGTTTCAGCCGCCCAGAATACTTGAAGGCCTATCAGTTAACAATATTTAAACAATTCTAAATAAGCTGTTGTTTTAATACGAAATCTGCTTAAATTCGTTCAATATATTTAACAATTCAACACTTAGGCGGCGAATGGAAAATATTGGTCTGAGGTTAATGCACTTGCGCACCTCAAAGAGTCTGTCCCAGCGCAAGCTGGCAACGGCATCCGGCGTGTCCAATGCGACCATCTCATTAATCGAAAACGGCCGAACCGATCCGTCGATGGGTCTTCTGAAGCGTATTCTTGAATCCCTGGGCGTATCATTTGCCGAGTTTTTCGCCGCCGATTCAATGACCGACGGCAAATATTTCTACGGTCATGACGAACTCTCCGAAATCAGTACAGGCCCAATTTCCTATTTGCAGATTGGTAGCGACTTGAGCAATAGCCAGTTGCAGATTTTGTACGAGCGTTACGAACCGGGCGCCGACACCGGGCAATCTATGTTCAGTCACGACGCAGAGGAAGGTGGAATCATTATCAAAGGCCGATTGGAGGTGACCGTCGGCGAACAGGTACGAACGCTATCTGCGGGTGACGCGTACCGATTCAGCAGCAAGTTGCCCCATCGGTTTAGAAACACCGGCAACGAAGATTGTCTGATTGTGTCCGCTTGTACTCCGCCGACTTTTTAGTGTCACGGTTCTGGATCTACGGCCATTTAGTGCTGCTGGTCAATTCTTGCTAACCTGATCTGAGCATCGCTCGAGCGGTGCAGGTTCGAAAGCCGGAAAATACACATCTGTTGTTCGTACCATAAAAAGGGGCTCGCAATATTAAGACCGGCCACCCGTTTTTTCGTGCGCTTCGCCGATCGCTGGATGCCTGATCCACTCGTCGTCGCGATATTCCTCACGTTTGTCTGTATTGCAACAGCACTGCAACTCGCCGCAGACATTCCTCAGGTTTTGATGGTCCTCACGACCGGTGAATCGTGGACCAATACCGTACAACCGCTTTACGCTATTTCGGTGCTTGCAGTTGCCCGGCTACGTGTTCGTGACGTAATGGTTTACGGCGTCACGATTTGCATCCTGTTGGGAACGATCTATTTAAATGCCCTCTATTTCTTTTAATCATGGAATCAGGGAATCAGGGAATCAGGGAATCAGGGAATCAGGGAATCAGGGAATCAGGGAATCAATCGGATTTCAACTGCTGGGCCAGCATGCGATCAAGCGCATTCGCGAAAGCCTGTCGCTCACTTTGATTCATTTCTTTTGGTCCGCCAGTCTGAATTCCACTGCCACGCATCGTATCCATGAAGTCACGCATGTTCAGGCGCGCCTTAATATTCTCCGTCGTATATAGCTCACCCCGAGGGTTCAGCGCGTGCCCTCCCTTCTCGACGACTTCGGCTGCAAGCGGTATATCAGCAGTAATGACCAAATCCCCCGCCGACATGCGCGCAACAATTTCGTCATCGGCAACGTCGAAACCCGAAGCTACCTGAATTGATTTAATAAACGGTGACGGCGGCACGCGGATGTGCTGGTTTGCCACCAGCATCGTATGTGTGCTGGTGCGTTTTGCCGCTCTGAATATAATTTCTTTGATGACGACAGGACATGCGTCAGCATCAACCCAAATTTTCAAAGTGATTCCTTACTCACCGATGTCTTCGTTCCACAGTGACGGATTGTTCTTAATGAACGACTCCATCAGAGAAATGCATACTGCATTGTCGATCAGTTGTATCTCAACACCACGCGCACGCAAGTGATCTTCCGGCCCCTGAAAAGTTCGGTTTTCACCAATGACGACCGTTGGAATTTTATAGAGCAAAATTGCGCCACTGCACATATCACAGAGCGATAGAGTTGAGTAGAGAACGGCCCGCTGGTAATCGTTCGCTCCCAGTCGACCTGCGTTCTCGAAGCAATCCATTTCGGCATGCAGTACCGGACTACCGGATTGAATTCGTTTGTTGTGCCCGCGACCGACTATTTTGCCGTCGATAACGAGCACCGATCCAATGGGTATTCCGCCCTCGGCCAGACCTTTCTTCGCTTCTTCAATCGCGGCGTCGAGGAATTTGGAATTCAAAGAATCTTGCATTGATTCTCAGCGATCAGGTCGTTAGGCACCCGGTCGATTGGCATACAGATTAACCATCTCCATCGCCAAGGTTGCGCCTGCCAATGAAGTGATCTCTCCAACGTCATAAATTGGCGCCACTTCGACTATATCCATACCGACAACATTAATGCCGAGCATTCCGCGTAAGATCGCGATTGCTTGAGCAGTTGTTAGTCCACCGCAAACCGGTGTGCCAGTGCCTGGCGCGTAGCTTGGATCAAGACAGTCAATATCGAAAGTGAGGTAAACGGGGTTATCACCAAGGATTTTCTTGGTTGCGGCGATAACCTTTTCGACACCTTGCGTATGTACGTAGGGCGCATCGAAAATATTAAAACCAAGCGTATCGTCATTGGTTGTTCGCAGCCCGATTTGCACGGACTTTTCAGGATCGACAAATCCTTGCTTAACAGCATGAAAAAACATCGTGCCGTGATCGATGCGACCTTCCTCGTCGTCCCAAGTATCGCTATGCGCATCAAAGTGCAGTAACGACAGGGGCTTTCCATGTTTCTTGGCGTGCGCCTTCAAAAGTGGCCACGAGATAAAATGATCGCCACCGAGAGTCAACAGCCCGGGACCCTGGTCAATAATGCTGCTCGCATGTGCCTGGATGGAGTCTGGCCCCGTTTCAGGTCGACCGAAATCGAAGTGGCAATCGCCGTAGTCGACAACGGCAAGCTTATCGAAAGGATCAATCTCAGTACCATACGGACGCATCCAGGCTATGCCCGAGGATGCTGCACGAATCCCTCGTGGGCCAAATCGTGTGCCCGGCCGATTAGTGGTCGCGGTATCGAATGGAACACCTGTTACCACAAGATCAACGCCAGTTAGATCGCGTGTGTATTTGCGGCGCATAAATGAAAGTGCACCAGCATTTGTCGGCTCCATGAGGGTTCCGTAGAGAGACTCACGAAGAAATGCGTTGTCTGCTGCTTTTTTTAAAGTCATAACACTATCCGAAAATTCAGAGGGCTTGCTGAGTGAGGTCGAGGCACTTCCAGGCTGTCTCGATAAGCTCGTCTGCCTCGGCATGCGATATCGTCAAAGGAGGCGCGATCACAATCGTATCACCGACCGCACGCATAACGAGACCGTTATTGATCAGAAAATCTCTGCAAATCGAGCCAGCGCCGTCATCTTCGTCAAATCGCGTGAGTGAATCTTTGTCCTTGACCAACTCGAAGGCGCCCATAAGGCCAACCATGCGGGTTTCACCGACCAGTGGATGCTCGCCAAGTGCCGCCCATTTCTCTTGTAGGTAAGGGCCTATGTCATCGCGCACGCGTGTAACAAGATTTTCTCGCTGCATGATGCGCACGTTTTCAATAGCGACTGCGCAGGACGCCGGGTGACCGGAATAAGTGAAGCCATGATAAAACTCGCCGCCCTTATCGATCAGTACATCGCCAACGCGATCACCGATCATGACGCCACCGAGCGGCAAATAACCAGACGTCACGCCCTTCGCAAAGGTCATCAAATCGGACTTCACGCCATAGTAGTCGGCACCAAACCATTCGCCGAGTCGACCGAAGCCGCAGATAACTTCGTCGGTGATGAGGAGAATGCCGTGTTCGTCGCAGATACGCTGAATTTCCGGCCAATAAGTGTGCGGCGGTACAATAACTCCGCCCGCACCCTGAATCGGCTCACCGACGAAAGCCGCGACCTTATCCGCGCCAACCTCCTCGATCTTTTTTTCCAATTCACGAGCGGCGTGTAATCCAAAGTCATCCAGTGACATCGAATGGTCGCTGCCAAACCAATAGGGTTGCTCAATATGGGCAATGTTGCCAAGGCTACCGCCCTGGCTGTGCATCAGTTTCATGCCACCGAGGCTCGCGCCCGCTACGGTAGATCCGTGGTATGCGTTTTGTCGTGCAATGATGAGTTTACGCTCGGGTTGCTCCATCAAATCCCAATAGCGCCAGACCATACGGATCATCGTATCGATCGATTCTGACCCAGATCCGGTATAAAACACGCGCTTGAAATGCGCCTGCGTCACCTCGCCAAGCACTCTGGATAGCTCAATTGATGGAGGATGGGCGCACTGGAAAAAACTATTGTAATACGGAAGTTCGCTCAGCTGTGCCGCTGCCGCCTGGACAAGTTCGTCGCGACCGTAGCCGGCATTGACGCACCACAGGCCCGACATTCCGTCGAGAATTTTATTGTCATCTGCATCGTAAATGTACACGCCGTCCGCACGGGTAATAATGCGGCTCTTCTTTTCACTGAGTTCTTTGTGATCGGTGAATGGGTGCAGATAATGCTGTTGATCAAGTTCTTGCCACTCTGCTTTAGAGCGGCCTGCCGCGATAGCCATTGGAAACCTCATACAGCCGAAGGGCCGTCAATACTGTCGCCGATGCTATCTGAGAAGATTCCGAACGTCACCCCCGCTCCACATCCTGAAATCCTGCTTGGGGCCAAAGTAGTACTTTACCCCCAGGAAATATCAAAACTGGGTCAGAGCCCTTTATTGGGCTCTGACCCAGTTTTTTTAGACGTTGAACATAAGGACTGCGCGTTCCCACGGAGTGACAATCTCCTGAACTTCCTGGCGCTCAAGTTTTTTGACGTCGCTGTAGAGCTTCACGAAGGGCTTACTGAGCGTACTCTTCATTGCCTCGCTATTCTCGAATCCATCGATCGCTTCGTAGAGATAGCGATGCAAACTAAAGGGCAGATCATAGGCACTGCCTTCGATTGGGTCATCGGGCTGCAAGCCTTCCATCATGCCCAGATAGCCACATGCCAATGTGCCTGCCAAAGCCAAATAAGGATTTACGTCGGACCCTGCCAGACGATTTTCCACACGTCTGGCTTCAGGCTCCGAATCTGGAACCCGGAGTCCAACGGTGCGATTGTCCACTGCCCAACCAAGATTAACCGGCGAAGACCAGTAGCTCAAAAAGCGGCGATACGAATTTGAATACGGCGCAAAAAGTAGCAGCGCTTCGGGCATGTAACGCTGCAAGCCACCGATATAAGAGGTGAATAAATCCGTCGGTTCACCTTTCTCGTCCGAGAAAATATTCTGACCGTTAGCGTCAATGATACTTTGATGAATATGCAGTGCGCTTCCCGCTTCTTCCGATATCGGACGCGCTAAAAAGGTAGCCATCATTTCATGTGAGATCGCCGCTTCGCGAACGATACGCTTGAACAACAAAACCTGGTCGGCAAGATCGATTGCATTGCCGTGTTTGAAATTCAGTTCGAACTGAGAAGGTCCCATTTCTTGCGATATGGTATCGACGTTAATGCTCTGAGCTTCACAATACTCATAGACTTTATCGATGAAAGGAACGAAATCATTCATTGAATCGATGCTATAGGGTTGTTTGCCCGTTTCTGTCCAACCTAAACGGCCCTGCGGAGGCTCGACTTCCTCATTCGCATCGGAATGCGGGTTGATCAGATAAAACTCAACTTCCGGAGCGACAACCGGCGTCCAGCCTTTCGCTTCGTAGAGTTCCAGGACGCTACGCAGAACCTGGCGTGGTGCTGTTTCTACTGGCGTGCCATCCTTTCGCGTGCAATCAAGGATGACGCATGCGGCTGGATCGGAGGCCCAGGGAACCGGACGCAACGTCGAGGCATCAGGTTGTAAGAGCATGTCACGATCTTCAACGTTTTCTTTGTTGACCGCGTAGTTACCGGAAACTGTTTGCGCGAAAATTCCTTCTGGAAGTTTTAACTCACCACTGCCAAAACCATCTGCCGAAACGACCTTACCTCGTGCGACGCCGGCCATATCTGGCACGAATGCTTCGACGTCCTCTATCGCATTGTCTTTCAGCCAGGCTTGAATCTGTTCTTCGTCACTCACGTTACACCCGTTTCCGACTAGCATGCTCTCGGCACGCATCACCAAATGAATTAAAAATTGCCGTCGAAAATTTGTTCTCGGTCACTTGCCACTCCGGATGCCATTGCACGGCCAAGGCAAAGCTCTTTGCCTCGTCTACGCGAAATGCTTCTACCAACCCATCGTCAGCAACTGCTTCTACCATCACACTATCTGCCAACCGCGCAATTCCCTGCGAATGCAACGAATTGACCGTTACCGTGCTGTCGTCCCCCAACCCGCGCAGCATTCCACCCTCGACCAGGTGGACTTCATGAGATGGGCCGTACTGTACGTCGAGCGGATCTTCCGGATTCTCTTTGTGACTGTGATAACCCGGCTGCTCATGAACATACTGGTGCAGTGAGCCACCTAGCACAACGTTCAACTCCTGAAAGCCTCGACACACGGCAAACAATGGCACGCCGATTTCGAGCGCGCGCTCGATGAGGATCAGACTAGTCTCGTCGCGATGCGGGTCATGCATCGTTCCAGGTCGACTCGCCTCCCCATTGTAATGGTGAGGCTCTACGTTAGACGGACTGCCCGTCAGGAACAATCCGTCGATACGCGACAGAATGTCGTCCGCGTCAATGCTCTTGCCTAAAGCAGGGATCAGAAACGGCAACGCATCTGACCCATCGCGAATAGCAGTAGCATATTTCTCACCGACCATATGAAATGGATGCGGGTCGACAATACGACGATCGGCAGTAATACCAATAAGTGGTTTGACGTTCATAAGAGGTCTTTTACAAGACTCCTACCTCCAAATGCCGATCAAGGCTTCCTGAACAACAATGTAAATCTGTCTGTGTTTCCAGTCACCGTCGCACGTCCCACCTCGTAACGCAGCTCATCATCAGGTCGGTAATGAAGATCGCTATAGTCTTCCAAAACGAATCCAGACGCTTGCGCTTCTTTGATAATTTGCACCACGTCGGCGCGACGAGAGTTCGCATCCGTAGACGGTGCCATGTGGCGTCTGGAATGATCAATAACGCCATAGTGGCCGCCCGTATTCAACGCAGCAAACACTGCTGCATTGACGTTCAAGCGTTCGTCTTCCGAGTAGTTGTGCATATTGCGGAAAGTTAAAACGAGGTCGAGATTGTTCACATCGAAGTCAAGCGGTCCAGTGGCAGCATCCTGCCCCTCCACGTCAACAATTTTTACGTGGTCGAAACCAGGTTGAGTCATCAAACGATCGCGCACGTTGTTGGTTCCGATGGCAACATAAAGCTCACCATTATCTCGCAGGACAGGTGCAAGTAGCTTCGTATACCAGCCGCCACCCGGCAGCATTTCCATCACGCGCATGTCATCTTCGAGACCAAAAAACTCGAGCGTTTCCACAGGCATTCGATTGCGATCCCGCACTAAGTCTGCTTCGGAGCGAACGTCCGACTCCATTGCTGCCCTAATTTTGTCGGCGACACCGCCATCTTGTGCAAAAAGGCCCGCACTGATGAACAGAGATAAAACCAAAACCACTAAACGCATTATTAAACCCTCATGAAGTTGAAACAGAAATTACATCATCGGCCTTACGCCCGAAATATCTAAGCACACCATACAACAGTGCCACGCCGACAATAATTGAAATCAGTGGAGATAGGCCATATCCGCCCGGAATAGTTCCCACCACAATGGCGACAGTGCCGACCAGCAAAGCGTACGGCATTTGTGTTCTTGCATGCTCGATATGATCACAGCCCGAAGCCATGGACAACAGCATTGTCGTGTCCGATATAGGAACCTATGGTCAACCTTACGGACTGGCCCACCTCTACGTCACGGACAACAACTTCGGTCGCAACGTCACGCAAGGCAACTTTTGGCAGTTCGACTTCGAGCGAGTAAGCCGTGGGTGTCCATACGACAAGGAGCACCAGGCCGGCCAGAATTATTCTACTGATCGTTTTTCTGCCGTCTCTGTCATAGGTGCCGCGCAGTCTAGCACGAGCATTAGTCAGCAATGACCCGTAGATGGGGACGCTTAAAACTCAGGATTCAGCCTTTGTGCCGCCCGACACAAAAGGTTGCCGAACTCGACACGACGAGCGGCATTCAATCGCTGCGTTGGACCACCAATGGATAGCGCGCCCTGCACGTCGCCAAGAGCACCGCGAATTATAGTGGCGATCGCAGTGAAACCATCTTCAAGCTCATCGACTGTGATTGCATATCCCTTACGCCTGATTTCAACAAACTGCGGTTGAATCGCGTCGCGCTCAGTAACCGTTTTGCTCGCGATAGGCTGCAAGCATTCATCAAGACGATCGATACCGACATCATCGTAGGCAAGCCAGACCTTCCCTGTCGACGTCGCATGGATAGGCCAACGCGTACCAATGTTTCCGGAAGCACCCAATACATGGCTGCCAGCCACTTCATCCAGAATCAACATGCTATCTTCGAAGGGCACCTCAAGTGTCGCAGTTTCACCGGTCTCGCGAGCTAAGGATCGCAACACAGGTCTAACGCGCTTTCGCAGGTCACTGCTAGCCAATGCTTGCACGCCAAGAGCCATCAAACCCGCACCGAGGCTGTAGCCGCTGGTCGCCGGATTACGATCAATCAGCGATTCGCTCTGCAATGCTCGCAATAGACGATGTGCCGTCGTTTTGTTCAGACCGGAGGCGCGGGACAATTCGGCCAACGACATTTCCGGTCGTTCGTTAGTGAATAGTTTTAGCAAGCGAACCGCACGCAATGCTGCCTGCGCCCCTTGTGGCGGTCGTGTCGTGTTCATAGCGATAGATTCATATTATGGTGTTGTATTTCATATTATGGCTATTTAGCACCCAAAAGGCGAGAAAATGCCCCTTCCCTGAGGCGCCATTAATATGCTGGAACACGACTGAAAATTAATGCTTAATTAGGCGCTCATTGCCACCGGGGTTTACTCACATGCCGAAGAAACAGATCAGCAAAATGAATGCTGAACTGAAGCGCCTTCTAAAGTCGCAACCAAACACTGATGTAATGGAGCTCCTTATCGCTGACCTGCCCGGCGTGTTGCGCGGCAAACGGATACGCGGCATGGAGTTCGAAAAGACCATGCAAGACGGATTTTGCTTGCCGGGAGGGACCGTCCTGCTCGATACCCTCGGCGATGTGGTCGATGGCATTCCGTGGTCGAGTCTTGATGGCGATCCAGACATCAATGCCAGCGTGGTGCCCGGCAGCATGGCGCCGGTACCGTGGGCCAAGAGACCGACCGCTCAAGCCTTGTATCGATTACATACCCGCGATGGAGACCCATTTTTTGCCGACCCACGGCATATCGTTGAACGCGCTGCCGAACCGATTCACAAGATGGGTTTGAAAATAGTAATGGCGACGGAGTTCGAATTTTACCTGCTGGATGGTAAAGCCAAGCGTCCGACAGCACGGGTATCGAAAGTCCCAGGGCTTGGAAGACCGCAAACTGGACCGCAAGTTTACAGTCCTGATGATTTGTGGGATATCGAAAACTTCTTAAACGATCTTAATGACGTATGCGATGCACAAAACATCCCCGCCGGCACCACAACATCGGAGTTCGCGCCCGGCCAGTTCGAGATTAACCTACATCATGTAAACGACCCGGTTCTTGCCTGCGATCACGGCATACTGTTGAAACGTGCTGTAAAGGCGGTCGCGCGTATGCACGGCTTCGTTGCATGTTTCATGGCCAAACCATTCGAAGAAGACTCCGGATCCGGCTTGCACATTCACATGAGCCTAGTCGACAAAAACGGTCAGAATTACTTCTCGCAAAACAAAGAAAAAATGGCATCGCCGCCGTTCTCAGCAAGGCTTCGACATGCAGTTGGCGGTCTCGCGAAAACAATGGCAGAGAGCACGGCGATATTTGCGCCAAATGCTAATTCCTACCGCCGATTACGACCAGAGATGTTTGCGCCTGTCGAACCCAACTGGGGTGCCAATCATCGCAACGTAGCGTTACGAATCCCGGTGTCTGACGAGAAAAATCTACGCTTCGAACATCGTGTTTCAGGCGCAGATGCAAATCCTTACCTGGTGACCGCCGCAATCCTCGCCGGTGTGCACCACGGATTAAAGAATAAGTGTGACCCGGGCCGCATGGTTGAGGAAGGCGAAATCATCACCTTGAAAAGAAAGATTCCTAACCGCTGGGACGCTGCCATCGATAAGTTTTCTCGCAGCAAAATCCTTCCGCAATATCTGGGTGAGGAATACTGCAGAATTTTCGCCGCTCATCGCCGCTACGAGTCACAAACGTTTCACAACGTTGTCACCGATGCCGATTTCGATTTCTATCTGCGCGCCATGTAACTCGACAATGATTTTCAATTTTTAACATGAGCAGTATGGTCGAACAACTGAATCAAAATGCGCCGCCATCTGTCGTCACGCTTGGCGGCAACATTGAATCATTCGATCAAGAATCTGGCGTCATTGAATTTCGCTTCGAAGCGAGCGACGCGATGACACACTCTGGCGGCATCGTGCAAGGTGGGTTTGTTGCCGGCATGCTCGATGCAGCCATGGCACACGTAGTTTTCTGTGTTCTCGATAAGCTCGTCATACTTGCTACGCTGGAAATGAAAGTGAGCTATTTGGATATCGTTCGACCCGGGACTCTGCGCGCGACCGGTCATATCTTGCGGTTGGGAAAGTCGGTCGCTTTTCTCGAAGCGGAACTTTATTCGGCAGATCAAAAACTTCTCGCAAAAGGATCATCAACGGTGCGCATCATCGACCGTCCGCCTCCAGACCTCGACTCAACCTAGTTCGCTTCGTTTGCGCGGCGAAGGTCCGCGTTGATATGCCGACCCGCCGTGAAAAAATGCCAGGCCGCCCAAGGCCCGGCGACCACATTAATAATGGCTAAACTATAGCGTAGTGAGTCTGGACCGTAGGACGCGGCGAGAAAATCACTGAGAATTCCGGCGACCTGTGGCCCGAACCCTAAGCCGATGAGATTAATCACAAACAACAGCAATGCTGATGCGACGGAACGCATGCGTAGGCCCACCAACCCTTGAGTCTGTGAAAAGGTCGTTGGCAAATATACGTTCGAAAAAACAATCGGGAAAAAGAACAATCCCAAAACGAAATATGGATTGCTGAGAAAAAATACCGGAATACTTAATACCCACGCTATCAAAGTTGCTGTCCCGACCAAGCGAAAGGATCGCTGGCGGTTAGACGCACCGACTTTGTCCGCAAGATAGCCGCCGCCGACATACGAGAGCGAGGTTCCAACACCAATTATGATCCCCAGATACAAACCGACTTCCTGGTAGTTCATACCGTGACTGCGCATCAAAAAACTGGGAAAGAAACTTAAGTTCGCATACGCAATAAATGATGACAAACCGGCACCCAACGACATATGGACGAAAGACTTACGGCGCAGCACAAATCGGGTGACATGCATTACGCTGTGAGCTTCGCCACGATCACTTTTGCTGTCGGATTGGCCACGCTGCGGTTCTTTAACCGTCGCCCAGAACAACAAGGCAAGAAGCAACCCCGGAATACCCACAATGTAAAAGGCTGCGCGCCAACCGATGTTTTGAGCAACCCAGCCACCCGCCAGGTATGCCAACATTAAGCCGATCGCGATTCCAAGCGTGAAGATACCCATCGCTGCAGTACGACGCTCGGGCGGGTACATATCCGAAATAATTGAATGAGCGGAAGGTGAGAAACCGGCTTCACCAATACCGACACCAAACCTTGCCAATGCGAGTTGCAGGGTATTCGCAGCCATACCGGAGAGCGCGGTCATCGCACTCCAAATAGCGAGAGATGCAACAATAAGGTTACGTCGATTCCAACGATCCGCGAGCACCGCAATCGGGATGCCCAATGTGACGTAGAAAAGCGCGAATGCGGAGACCAAAAACCCGAGGACCCAGTCGTCAACGCCAAACTCAAGTTTGATTGCGGGTAACAAGATGGCAAGAATTTGCCGATCAACGAAATTAAAAACGTAGCCAATGGTGAGCAACGTGAGCGTGTAACGTCGCGTGACTTTGTCGATTTTGGCGTTCTCCCGTGTGCCCCCGCGGCACTAGTGCTCAGTCAACGGGGTATTTACGGAGCACTCGGTCAGTATAACGCCTAGGGCAAAACAGTTTTCAATATGAAAAAGAATATGATCGCCAGGAATGCGCCGGCCGGAATGGTGACGACCCAGGAAACAAAAATCCTGCCGACGACGCGTAGATCGATTGCTTCGATGCCGCGCGCGAGGCCAACACCCAATACCGCACCGACTAACGTATGTGTGGTCGAAATTGGAATACCGGTTCCGGAGGCGATGACGATTGTTGTCGCTGCCGCTAACTCTGCCGCAAAACCTCGGCTCGGAGTAAGTTGGGTAATTTTCTCACCAACCGTCGCAATCACGTGACGACCATATGTAGCCAAACCAACCACAATACCGCCGCCCCCGATTACAAGCACCCAGATCGGTAGGGCAGATTCCGAGCCCACAATGCCGGATCGCGCGACACTAATAACCGCTGCCAATGGACCAATTGCATTGGCTACATCGTTCGAGCCGTGAGCAAATGCCATGCCGCAAGCAGTAACGACCATCAACACCGCGAACACGCGCTCAACCGTATGAAAATGTTGTTTCTGTTCTGCCTTTGGATCCGGCTCTATTCGCTGGATAAAGATGAAACCCACAATAGCGATTAAGACCGCAATACCAGTCGCCAATAAGTAACTATTGGTAAGGCTAAGATCGAGGCCAACGTGTTTCAATCCCTTAAGCAGAGTCACTAATGTAATAGTGAATCCGGCGAAAAATATATAGACCGGCACGTATCGCTTTGCCTGCGTTAACGGATCTTCCTGCGTCAGAATCAGGCGTTGAACGCTGAGATAAATCAGGAAAGCAATTAAACCAGCCGTCAAAGGCGACACAATCCAGCTCACCACGATGGTGGCAACCTGTTCCCATTGAACCGCGTCGATGCCAATTCCTACTGCCGCGAAACCAACGATTGCCCCAACGATTGAATGAGTAGTCGACACTGGCCAACCATTCTTTGACGCAATAAATAACCACGTGCCCGCGGCTAAAAGCGACGCAAGCATGCCGTAAATCAGCAATTCGGGAGAATTGACCAGAAGATCGGCGTCGACTATCCCTTTGCGGATTGTCGACGTCACTGCACCACCTGCGAGAACAGCACCCAGGAATTCGAATACAGCAGCAACCAATATGGCTTGCTTGATTGTCAGCGCTTTGGATCCTACTGAAGTTGCCATTGCGTTGGCGACATCGTTGGCGCCGATACCCCACGCCATGAACAATCCAAATGCGGCCGCCAGACCAATGTAGATGTACTGTGCTTCCATTAAGGGGCTTCCCTAATCGTGTAGTGGTTAGTTAGTGAGAAAGCAACAATTCGAGGCGACGCCCGACTCGTTCTGCCATATCGGCGATTTCGCCAATCAACTCAATGACCCGATACAAAAACATGACGTCGACCGGAGCAATTTCATTTTCAATCTCGAAAAGTGATGCGCGTAACGCTGCTTGCCGATCATCAGTATCGGTTTCGATCGCATCGAGCTCTTCCAGCAACGATTCGACCAAGGACACTTCGGCACCTCGGAATCCGCTGGTAAACAATTCATCAAGCTCGCGAACGCTCTTTCGAGCTTGTTTAGAAGCATCTACGTTACGTTTGACGAACTCCTGAAATTCAGCAGCGATCACCGGAGGAATATGCATTTTTCGACCGAGAACGATTCCTGACACGTCCTTGGCACGATTCGCCATCTTGTCCTGCACGAGCAGCAGTTCAAGTAAATCTTCACGCGGCACCGGCATAAACAAGCTCTTAGGCAAGTGCAAGCGAATTTCCTTTTTCAGGTCATCCGCCTCGTGTTCAAAACCGGTTATGCGATTGCGATACTCCACCGCACTATCCCAGTCACCTTTAATAACGGCACCAAAAAACCCATCGAGCTCACGAACGCATTTGTAAGAAATATGCACATGATTTACGAGTGGCTGAACGGGTGATGTGCCAAAGATATTAGCGAGCATGTTTCCCAATTGACTAACCTCCCCTTTGCGGGCGGATGGTAAAAAATTGTAAGGAATTCAGCCGTTGAGAGGCTCTTTTCGGCGGCATACTACCACACGATGACGACCGGTCAACCAGCTTCTTTTGGACAGAAATCTACGCAGATTTTTAGCGCCGACTGACCTTCCAAATAGACAACCCCATGATAGACTCGACAGCCCGGCAAACACACGAATTTAGGACAAAAAGTGGCTTATTGGTTAATGAAATCTGAACCTGATGCATACAGCATAGACGATCTCAAACGGGATGGCACCGAACCGTGGGATGGCATCAGGAACTACCAGGCGCGAAATATGATGCGCGACGACATGAAAATGGGCGACAAGATTTTCTTCTACCACTCAAGCTGCAAAGTACCTGCCGTAGTCGGTCTGGCGAAAGTAGCAAGCGCGCCCTACCCAGATCCAACCCAATTTGATCGCAAAGCCAAGTATTACGACGAAAAAAGCAGCGAAGAAAACCCTCGCTGGATACTGGTCGACGTTGCCTTTCAACGCAAAATGAAACGTCCGATTACGCTTAAAGAGCTGAAAGAGCACCCTGCATTGGCAGATTTTCGGCTTAACCAACGCGGCAACAGACTTTCGATCTTTCCAGTGGACAAGAAACACTGGGATATAGTTGTGAGCCTTGAATAAATACTAACCCGGACTATTCGTGAATCGTTCGGGCTACGCCTGACATCAAGAACAACATTACGCCGGTCGATACCGGCACCAGGGGATTTCATGAAATTGTTACGAACATTGTCTGCCTTACTCGTACTCGCCATGATAGTGGGCTGCGCTAAGAAAGAGGCCAATATCGAAGTAGCCGCTGATGAACCAGCTGCCGGCAACGATCTCGCCACCCGAGCCGGTGCGCCACTATTTGATGGCATGGGCAATCACGAGCATCCGATAACAACCAAGGACCCGGATGCACAGCGATATTTCAATCAGGGTCTCGTTATCGACTTTGCTTTTAATCATGCGGAATCAGCTCGCTCGTTTCGAGCCGCACAAACGCTCGATTCCGAATGTGCCATGTGTTACTGGGGCGAAGCGCTCGCGCTTGGCCCAAACATCAATGTAACCAGCAACGGCAAAGTAGTCATGAGTGACAATGAAAGAACGTCGGCATTTGCGGCTGTGCAAAAAGCGGTCGCACTGCGCGACACTGTTAGCGAAGCCGAGCGAGACTACATTGATGCACTCGCAATACGGTACAACGGCGACCCAACAACTCCACGAGAGCCAATGGACGAAGCGTACGGCGACGCGATGCGGGAACTGCACGAGAAGTACCCGAATGACGATGACGCTGCCTCTCTGTTTGCCGAATCGCTGATGAACACAATGCCGTGGGACTACTGGATTGATCCCGAAAACCCGAGACCGCTGACGATAGAGGTGTTGGATGCCCTTGAAACGGTGCTGGCACGTTCGCCCGAGCATCCATTAGCGATACATTTGTACATTCACGCAGTCGAAGCTTCATCCCAACCAGAACGTGCCGAGCCGCACGCCGATACACTGGTGAGTCTCGTACCGGGTGCGGGCCATCTCGTTCATATGCCCTCACATATTTACTGGCGGGTCGGTCGTTACGCAGACGCATCCAAAGTAAATGTAATGGCTGCGTCGGTTGACGAGGCCTATATCGCTGCCTGTAACGCGCAGGGTTTTTATCCCGCCGCTTACTACCCGCACAACATTCATTTCCTATGGGCGTCGTCGAGCATGGAGGGTCGCAGTGCCGTCGCTATCGAGGCTGCTCGTAAAGTTGCCGCGAACGTACGCATCAAAATGATCGATCAGTTTCCTGGTGTAGAATTTTTCAACACGATTCCGCTACTCGCGCTGACCCAGTTTGGCCTGTGGGACGAAGTGTTAGCGGAGGCACAACCGCCTGAAAATCTGGAGTATTCGAATGCGGTTTGGCACTACGTTCGTGCGACAGCCTTTGCACAGAAAGGCAACGTTGATGCCGCCAGAGCGGAGTACGCGAGCTTTACCCCGCTGCGTGACGAAACAGACGTTGTGTTTCTTGATTCAATCTACTATCCAGCAACGCTATTGCTAACTATTGCCGATGCGTTAATTCAGGGCGAAATCGCAACGGCTGAAGGGCGGCATGATGAGGCTATCGGCTATTACAAGATCGCCGTCGACACACAAGACGAACTGCCATACACAGAGCCACCATTCTGGTACTACCCAACGCGACACAGCCTGGGCAAGGCGATGTTAGCGGCAGGCGATCCAGCAGGAGCGGAAGCGGTGTATCGCGAGGATCTCACGAATTTCCCCCGCAACGGCTGGTCACTGTTCGGCTTGGTTCAAGCGATGGAAGCGCAGGATAAAGATGCGTCTGAAATTCAGGCACGCTTTGACCTGATTTGGGCACAGTCAGATGTCACTCTGACCGCGTCTCGATTTTAGCCGAAGATTGCGAGAGGCCGTCCCGTTGGAGGCGGAATGAAAGGAGCAATATCCTCATTGCGAGGAGGCGTAGCCGACGAAACAATCCAGTTAAATCAACATTCGATGGATTGCTTCGCTGCGCTCGCAATGACGAACAGGTAGTTTTAACGCGGCCTCGTTGGGGCCGCTTCTTACTGTGTACGCGATGTAAGTGTTTCCTGAATATCGGAAACCCGACCGAGGTCAAGAATGACGACCAGGTCTCCTGAATCGGCCCAGTCCAGTGCGGCAGCAAAAGACTCATGCTCTTCCTGGTGGTGCTGAATTTGATCCTCACGCGCACCAGCGGCGAGCAATTCGTCACGAATTATGCCGACGACTTCGCCAGGGTCCCGACCACGTGCATTGCTACTCAATTCTGAAATGATCACCATTTCCAGTCCAATTGACCATGCACTACGTGCAAGCTCGCGAATTTGTTGGTCTGTACGATCACCCGCCTGACCAAAACAAAGAACGCGACGTTTGGCCGGAAGGGCTTTGGCCATATTAAACAATGCTTGCATGGCTTCAGGATTGTGGGCGAAGTCCAACAGTACTTTAAATCCGACAATCTCAAACACGTTGCTGCGACCGGGATTTGACGCTTGTGTCATCGTCTTAAGACCGTTTGCAATCGACGTGAGAGATAACCCAAGTTGTTCAGACAAAGCTGCTGCGCCCAGGGCATTGGCAATATTGTGCTCGGCAGCAGCTTCCAAGGTAATTGGAATGTCATTCGCGCTACAAATGGTTTGCGCCAATAAGGCCCTAGTGTCTCGTGTAGTGTCGTCCGTTCCCAGCACGCCAACCACACTCGTAACGCCAGCCGTCGTAAAGCTACCTAACGGAACAGGGGGTACCCGAGTGCTGAAACCCGCTTCCCCGCCACCGACCAGAACATGCTGAAGACCCAGGTCTTCGGGTGCGAAGATATGGGCATTTGTAAGGAGTTTTAACACAGGATTGGACCGACCAAAAACGGCCCAATATATTACACTACGGCGCTAGTACTCGACAGGTGATTGGCAACAAAATGGACGAAAACCCACTAGGAAAACCGACCGAATATACCGAGACCTATGCACCCGAGCTGCTCTTCGCGGTTCCTCGTAAAGAGGCGCGCAGGCCGCTGGACCTCTCCGGCGATCTGCCCTTCCAAGGCAGTGACATCTGGAATGCCTGGGAGCTGACCTGGCTCGACCTCAGTGGCAAACCGCAAGTCGCGACGGCCACATTTGTTGTGGACTCAAAGTCCGACAACATCATCGAATCAAAGTCCCTGAAGCTTTACCTGAACTCATTTTCAATGACGCGCTTTGCCTCGGCAGCTGACATCAGCAAAACAATTACTACGGATTTGTCAGCAACAGCCAGCGCAAACGTCGACGTGATTATTCATTGCGACACAACAGCCCATCCAATAGTCAATTTTCAAGGGCAGTGTATTGATGAAAATGAGATGGAAAGTGTCAGCAACGAAGTTGATGCAAGCGTATTACGGAGTGACGACGACCGGCTGGTTAGCGAAACTCTTTACTCGCACCTCTTACGCAGTAACTGCCCGGTCACGAATCAACCCGACATGGGCAGCATCATGATCGAATATGTTGGTCCAAAAATTCGCGCGACAACCTTGCTTCAATACATCGTTTCCTACCGTCAACACAGCGATTTTCATGAGGCTTGTGTCGAACGAATATTCCTGGACATCCAAAAGCAATGTAAACCGGAGAACCTGACAGTCTATGCACGCTTCAATCGACGCGGCGGCCTTGACATCAATCCGTACCGAACCAACACCGCGAAGACACCAAAAAACCTGCGTCTGTGGCGCCAATAATTACCTGTCAATATTCATGCAACGTTGGGGTTCGCAGCCGACAGCGGTCCGTCGCTGGCTGCTCATCACTTGTTACCGATAGGGATTGCGAGTTAGAGCCTTCAGAGGTCGTGCTAATTGCATGCTGACTCACCGGTCCTCGTGGCAAGCATCGCGCCAATCGCATCACCGCTTTTCCGGTCGACTTGACGACAGCTCGTAAACCGACACCGGTCACGCAGGATCCCCCGCAGAGGGATTTCTTGAATGCGAATCATTTGCGATAGCTGACCGGCGGTAGTCGGCTGACACGACGCCCATTCCTGAAACATGCATATCGACAGGCACAAGCTGTTGGTTACAATTATACGTGGCTTGTTCGCGGCAGGGTCGCTCTCGGCCATAATGCCCTGCGATACCGCATGCATACCAGCAGTACGAGCTTCTGAACTCTGTCCCCGAATTTGTACTGCCAGATATATGAGAGAAACAACGACTGCGCCTGCGCCGATGATCTCACCCAATGCTCCGATCGCTTCCCAGTTCATATGTCGCCTTTATCTCGGAACCACTCTGTAAACTACTAGCTTTGGTGTCTGCTTCGGATCACAAGCAGACT
>Ga0115002_10000459_pt1 | contig 58255 bp, 73 predicted proteins | sample ArcticOcean_MG_C_8_FD_89576 | JGI IMG/M metagenome (GOLD analysis project Ga0115002, IMG submission 89576) | Marine microbial communities from western Arctic Ocean - ArcticOcean_MG_CB11_86 | ecosystem: Environmental > Aquatic > Marine > Oceanic | place: Arctic Ocean: Canada Basin | collected... | reverse complement strand
TGCTTTGTTGGATCTGGGGTTGGCTGCTTTGTTGGATCTGGGGTTGGAAAAGATGTTGTTGGCAAATTAGTTGGGGATGTGGTTGGGCAGTCACCATCATCATAGTTACAAGCAGAGTTAAAGCACGAATCATCACAAACACCATCACCAGGCCAATCGTCAGGACATCCTGGCGCACATTTTTCTCCATCACCGTCGCCTTCACCGTCGCCTTCACTATCCCCTGATTTGCCCGATTTGCCTGATTTACCTTCAAATGGCGGTGTAGGCGAAATTGTAGGCGAAGTTGTAGGCGTAGTTGTAGGAGTTTTTGTTGTACTAAATGTAGGCATTGTAGTGCACCCGCGCCAGAATTCGTGTGGATGATGATCATTATATCCAGAATTGGGTCGGTATTCCTTTAATTCCGCATAAGTTGATAAATAACATGTAGATGCAGAACTACGCCACATCCAAGAATTACATTGAGGATCATCGCGGCACATATCTTCACATTGATTCTTCTTCCCTGTCCCTCCATTTGTGTGATCCAAATACGGAGACTCCAAGGTCCAACCAGGAATGGTGGGAGAGGCATCGTGTGTCCACATGTCAGGACCAGATATACAGCAATTATTTGAGCAATCCTCCCCAGCGGGCTCCTCGGTCTCGTGGTCTGGAGGATCGGGACATTCTAATAAATATGTTTGTGCGCCATTAGCCCCATCCCCCCATTCAGTTTGTTCAACCCAAAATATATCGGGGGAGATGGGACAATGGTAGAAATAGCAATGCCATTCTTCATTATCTTCTTCACCAGAATACCGTGAAACTACATTGCAGTCATTTGTACTTTCACATAAACTTTGGCATTTGTCCAATGATTCAAAATAGTAATTGGTTTTCTCTTGTGTTTCGTGATTTATATTTATCTGTGCCTCTGTACATTCGGGGCGTTTGCCAATATATTCTTCAGGTCCCTCGCCCCATTCACATAACTCTCGAGTAAGAGCACCACACCGCTTTATATAGATATTGGACGGTGAATCAAAGTGTCCTGAAGGCAAACAAACGCCTCCCAAAGTGTGTCCATGAAATATTGATATACCCGCTTCTTCTGTCAATACACAACACATATTCGTCCCATCAACAGCATATTGTTGATAAAATACACCATACCCTTCATCATATCTTATACACCAGGCTTCTATGTGATCTTGATTTGTTATTGAAGCGGGGATGGATAATTGTTGATACGCCGCATTGTCAACAAAATCGACTGTGCGATCACAAAAACGTGCTTCGACGGGAATTAAAGATGACCTAAAGATATCATCATCATACCTGATAATAGACTGGTCGCAATAAGGATATTCGCTTATCATAGAATTGTCATCATATGTCTCCCAATGGCAATTTGCCGATGTGGATTCGGTAAGAATACTGACACATGCAGTCATATCACCAGGACATAATCCGTCCCCAATATTAGGAGGATAGCATTCGGTTCCCTTCATACATAAATCACCATCCCCACTTGAAGCTCCATTCATATAGCTAAAACAAACGCACTCTGGTTGAAGTTCTCTCACTGATAACATTCTGGAACCAGAAGAATTTGGACGCGAGCTAGATATAAATGATAAACTGCCTAAAATTGTGCTGATAAGAATAATGGGAATAGACAATAGTTTATTTTTTAAATCATATGAATTTGCAGCCCTGTTATGCATATGTTTTCGCTGAAAACATATTCTATCCCATTTCTTAATCAAAAAAGATGTTTCTTCACACCAGTTATTTTCTCGAATTATTTTATTTTCCACCATCCTTTATTATAATCTTTGTCAAGATAATAAAGAAAAAAAATAGAAGAGATTGTTAAAAAATTGATTCAAGATAAATAGGAAAATGTAAGTATAAATATAATGACAACAATGGAACAACAACACATAAAAGTTAAAATTCAACATGTAATAAATGATGATTGTATTAAAAAAATGAAAGAAATGAACCCGGATAGTGTTGATATTATTATTTGTGATCCACCATATAATATTGGAAAGGATTTTGGAAATAATAGTGATAAACAAGAAATGGGTAAATACCTTACTTGGTGCGATGAGTGGATTTCTGAGTGTATTCGTATTCTAAAACCAACAGGAACCCTTTATATTTATGGATTCAGTGAAATATTAGCATTCATTAGAGTAAGAATCAATATAAATGTTAGATGGATTGTTTGGCATTATACAAATAAGGTTGTCCCAAGACTAAATTTTTGGCAAAGAACACATGAAAGTATTTTGGTTTGCTCAAAAAATAAAAGACCAAATTTTAATAGAGATGATGTAAGGGAGCCATATACGGCATCATTTTTAAAGAATGCTGCAGGAAAAAAAAGAAAGGCGACCAAAGGAAGATTTTCCAAGGGTGATAAGGAAACCGTTTATAAAGCTCATCCCGGCGGCGCATTGCCGAGAGACGTTATTAAAGTATCAGCACTTTCGGGGGGCGCTGGAAAAAAGGAGCGCGTTAATCATCCAACTCAAAAACCCCTCGCGTTATGTGAAAAACTAATAAAGGGTGCAATGAATAAGGAAGGCAACACATTGGTAATTATTCCTTTTGCTGGATCTGGAAGTGAATGTGTAGCGGCAAAAAAACTGGGCGTCAGTTTTATTGGTTATGAAATTAATCCTGAATATGTGGCTTTATGTAATCAACGCCTTGAATCACCAAGCACTTAGTCCTTCGTTTACCCAATCGCATCCCATCAGGTCAATGATCTTACAGCACATGTAATCATCATTTTTAACTTTTTTCCCACCTTGCTGTATGTTAAAGAGCGATCCACCACCGGCAATGTAACTCGTAAAGTCCTTATTTGTGAACCATAAAATACGAATATCGTTCTCCTCCTGATTACTCCCGCAGAAAAGAAGGCGTTCCCAATCCTTTGCTTTTGATACGTGATTGATCATAAAAATGTCTTTTTTCACTCCCGCTACCGGGGCGCGCTGCGCAAGACTAAATTTAATTTCAACTTTCATACCATTAATAAGGCGGTCATATCCAGCAGTAGAAGAATGAGCACGTTCTACCTTATGTCCCCTCCCATCGAACACTTTGGAAACAAAACGCTCGCCAAATTCCCCTTTCTGCTTGGGGGACATGGACACATAACCCTCAAAGGGTGTTCCCTTCCAAGGATCTTTGGTGTTGTCTTTGATATATTGCTCGAGGGAGCCGTCATCGAACATATCTACAAACATCCCCTTGCGCGAAGCATTCGTTCCCGCTTTCCTGTTATTTATCCGAATTTTCATTCGGTCTAAGATATCAGAGAGTGCAATGGAACTCATTGTGAAATAAGTATTTAACAGATATGAAATACCGTTCAATTTTTTAATGAGGATCACCCATTTCACCATTACATCCAAGGGCTTTGTAAATACTTTTTTTAACTAATTACAAATTTTATTTAAGAATATAAACATTTTAAATAAAATGGACATAGAACAATGTGTGGAAATGATGACATCTTTGCGTGATACCTACACCAAATTCGCTTTATCGGGAAATATTAAAGAGGATGATGTGTATAAGTTAAAAAACGTTTTAATAGAAATTGAATTATCGATGGTTTCAATACGAAAAAGTGTATCAACATTAGAAACAAAACTTCAATTATTAAAAAATTAAAGAGGTTCATATATCACCTGATAATAACTGATTTCTTTCCTTGCAGGATTAGATCTTTTTCTTCCACATAAATAAATCGAAAAGATCCGAACATCGCCAGTCTGTTATGATACCCGACATCTTTCAAAATATATAATTCATCAGTTTTAGGGTAGTGAAAGAAGAGGCGTTTTATCCCACCAAGGTAAGTAATCAACGGAATAAGCTCCTCACAATTCATTTTGTGTATAATATTACTATTTATATAATAGGTTCAATTTTTTATTAGCAGCATATATTAATGGATTCTAAAAGTTTTATTTTTTTGGGTGCCATAGTTGTTTTTTTGATTTTTGCAAAATATGTGGAAGAAACTGAATACTTTAGAGGAAGGGGTGGAGGGCGCGGAAGGGGTGGAGGGCGCGGAACAATCTTGAACCCGAGTATGTATCTTCATAATTTTAGAAGAAGAAATAGATATCGCCCTCGCAGACAGTTTTGGTCTACCCCTTGGGTAAATCCATGGAGCACCTTGGGTTATCCTTGGAGAGGATGGGGTGGCGTGGTTCCTTGCAAATGTAAAGATGGATGCACACCTGAAGGATGTCCATTTCCGGGTAATGGTGTTGATGAGTGTGTATGGGCTTCTGACTGCAACTGCTGTGACTTCTATTAAATTTATATATATATATTTCGGTTTTCGGTATATATATATATATACACAACGTGCTTAAAAAATGATCAATATAGATTCACATAATATGGGTAAATTCGAGCAACTCTTCAATCTTCCCGATAAACTTGGAAAAGTTGGATTCCTTGGCATGTGGCTATCATTTTTCACTACTTCATTTGTAGTTTTGTTGGCAGATGATACGACAGGTCCTGCACGAGATTTCTGTGCTGCTTCGCAACTGCTGTGTTGTACTAATTTGGCGACGATGGGTTATGCAGTTGTTAAGAAGGTGAGCTGGTCTGAGGCCAGCTTTTATAGTATGAATTTCGACACTTTTGGCACTTGGGTTGCATTTGCTTATTTCGGGGGCAATGCTGTTTTGGGTAGTTCAACGCTTGGGGTTTGGAATACGGTGCAGGTGGTTGGAACGGCGCTTAACACGCTTGGGGGCGTCGCCTCTTTGTATATGGTGGCAAAGGACCCTGATGGATTCAAAACATATCAGGAAAATCGCCTCGCTTAATTATTATTTAAGAGGTAATTCATCAAAAGGAGCTCATTCTCGCATTTTTTAATTAAGCTTTGACACTCATCTTCACTTCTTCCAGCTGATGTGAATCTTTCGTTGATAACCCCCTTATTGTAATCATGCCCCTTTAAATCGCCCATGACCTGTCTGCACCTATCTAATCTGCGTGCTGTCTCGAAACGACAGGGAGTTTGATAATCTGCGAGACCTAATTGGAAGGGGGTTGACGGGCGTAATCGCGCAGAATCCCATTCTCCAAATACTTTTTGTCTTTGCAGATACCTTGTGTCGTCCAACTTCTCTCCCTTTCTTTTATTTGGGTAGCCCTTGCGCCACTTCTTTCTGGTGTCTCTTGATTTAGGTGAATATTGTTGTGTTTGTCTAAGTTCATCCCATGCTAAAGGAAACCGAACGCGCTTTGTTTTCTTGGGAGCTGAGCGTTTAACTTTGCGAGATCCATTCCCCCCTCCACCTTGGGTTCTGTTGGATACCATTGTCCATACACCACGAACTGTTGAAAGCGCCCCCCTTCCCAAACCGCTCACAACTTGTCCTGGAATGGACTGTTGTGCTGAACGAATCACATTCGTAGCTGGGTCACGCCCGTACCGAACCCACCCTCTCGGATCGCGTCCGTCGGGGCGTACTGTTCCTTGTTCCCTTTGCTGTAGCTTACGGTCCGCCCGCTGCCTCTTCACCCTCCGCCATGCCGCCGCCGAAGCTGCAGCATCCCTTTTCTCTTGTTCGGATAACGGTTTTTTAGTATTTTTTACATTATTGTCCCCGTGTCGTCCGCCTTTACGGCTTCTCCCCCGCCTCCTTCTAATTTTTTTTTTGCGTGTTTTTCGGCGTTGTCGCTTTTTTGTGTTTCTACCTCTTTTCATATATAATACATAATAATATTAAAAATCTACTAAGAAGAATAAGTAAAAATAAAATAAATAAATAAATAAAGGATGGTTTATTTAAGAACATTTCAGTTTTCACACGATTTATTTTGGGGATTTAAACGAGAATTAGATTTAGACGAACTCGAATCCCTACAAGATTGTATAGATATGATGTATATAAAACTTCACGATTTTTTAAACGGTGAGGATTTTGAAATACTAATTAAAACACTTGAGAAGAGTAGAGATAATTTGCATATCCATAATAAAACTTTTGGTGATATTCTTATTTCTGATATCAATGAAACTATCTATATATGTGATCATGGGGATGTCACAGAGAACCGGAATAATATTGTGCAAACTATTCAAGGACCGAGTGGTGCATAGTGATATAAGACGCCTGTCTCATCGGGATCCGTTATGACTGGTGTATTAAAAGATAGGGGTGATATCATATATGCGCTAAGAGCGAGATTATTATCATAAGATTTTTTTCCTACATAATAGGATCTCTTTAGTTTTTCCAACAATAGCAATGCGAAACTGAAGTACCCAATGGGGGTGGATATATCGAGATATCTATTAGAAATAACATACCCCGATGTTAAAAAATTTATAAAACAGGTTATAGCGGTAAGTCGTAATGCTCGAATATAGCGAACATTAAAGAAACGGAGACTTCTCTCGATCTGACAATTATTATGTAGAATATAACCGAGATTATCATATGGGAGAAATTTGGTAGAATTCAAATTCTTTATACACCATTTCTCTCGGCGACACTCCCATACATATGTGAATAAAATCATCATCATTGTGAATGCATTTATGCATATTCCAATTCTGTTGTATATATTTGGCATATATGTCAATTCGTGAATCTGACAAATATGGTCGTCGCAACGTTGTGGAACAAAATAAATTAAAAATGTGCCCATCCCAATTTTGTATAATTCAATAATCATTTTCATCATTACTGTAAACTTTTTTTTAGACCCATTGTCAATTTTCATATATAAAATAGAAATATTATATATGAAATATAGCGTTCCTAAAGATTAAGAATGTAATATGCCTCTATAACAATGGAGGATATATTATCTATTGTTGGAGATTTTTTGCCTGTGAAAGAAATATTTAAGATATCTGGGGTTAATAAGGAATGGTATATGAGTCAGATACCTAATAAAAAACAAATATTGCAAGCAATAAAAGATGAAATATGGAAATCTCATATTCTCAATAATTTTTGTCCCTGTATACTCGAAGAATATGGGCTTATTATTCTCCCCAATTTTAAACTCGACCGCTATATTTGTGCTTATTTAAATGATGGGGAGAATCCTCCGCAATGGATTTATAAATACTTATAATAGTTGAATTAAATTTCTCCAACTATTATAAATGCCCAAATACAAGACAAGAGATTCATTTATTAGTTATGATGTTTATCTTAAAAAACGTGAAACCACTTGCTACTATAATCAAGGATTATATTGGACTGATCCATCTGGGGGAGACAGTAGCGGAAATGCTATTCTATCATTTCAAAAAGCTATTTGTGCTGACCCATATAATGAAGATGCAAAATATCAACTGAGTATTCTTGAGAATATTCTCCACCATAATAACAACCACCCTTGCGATATAACACTGGATTGTAGCGGATGTAAATTGATTAATCAAAAAAAATTAATATTTAAGTCATAGCTTTTTTCATATCAATAGAGGACGATATTCCTTTTTTGATATCTTCGGTGTTTTTCTCTCGTTCCTGTTCGTTGGACCCCCCCATAATCTTCTGAATCATTTGATGCCACAATCCTAATAGTCCATCATTCGTTAGATAGTCGGGATGTTTTTGTTCCCACTCCTTGAGCTGTTTTATTTGCTTCATAGTTACAACTTGGATAGATTTATTAATTTTTGTATGCTCACTATCCTTCGTCCACGTATTTTCATCTTTTACATAGAATTGGAGACGTTTTTTATCACTGCAATGAATGGGTCTCTCGGTTGGTTCCATATCGGTTAGATGTTTCACAAATATATTGCTGATCCCTTTTACATAACCATTATTCTGTGTGTATTTTAAATCCTCCAATGTAACCTTTACATTGTCAACAAAATTTTGCAGATTCATAGCACCTTTACACTTTTCATTCAAAAAGACATTAATTGATATTTTGTTATTATTGTTTCCCACCTTCGGAATTAGCAATGAATTTTGATCCAACATTTTACTCATTAATTCCGTTTTTAGGCGATTATCCTCCACTAATGTTTTCATAGTTTTACATAATTCCATAATCTCAGATCCTGATGAATTATTGTTATTTTGTGGCTCCACCACTACATTAGTTTTGAGACATTTCTTCTGATGCCTTGATAGACCACTCCTAAATTTATATGCTTTTCCACATTGACAAAAAAAATCTTTCGATTGGTTTTTGTTACCATATATGCAGTGCCTCGTTTCATCCCTCGTTTTGTTACCATTTGTTACCATTTGATGTTTTGTAGAGGACAAATGTCGTGTCATATTATATTTATCCCTACATTTATAGTCGCAATATTTACAATGAATTTCATCCCTCGTTTTATCCCTCGTTTTCGTTACCATTGTTACCATTGCTATAAGGACAGAAAATGTTCCTAAATACTTTTTTTTTGAATTTGTGAAAAATAAGCCCCTACATGAAAAAAAAAATGAAATATCGAAATCCTTCTCCATGCATCAAGAAGCCATGGATTGGTAGCACGATTTGGGGTTTTATTCTCTAGCCCCATGAGCCGTTTTGGACATTTAATAAATGTCCAAAACGGGCGACCCCCCCAGCCGGTATTACCAAAATCTATCCCCAAAATCCATGGCTTATCAAAATAGATAACATTAAAAAAAATGACTTGAAAATAGTTGTGACGGGCCAGTCACAATTCAAATTTTAGCGTTCAAAATCCATATTTAAGATATTGGACTATTTCAATATGAAAAAAATAACTGCTGACGAAGTTGAAAAATATACCAGCAAGAAATATACAAACACACCTTTTTGTGATATCTGCAAGACAAAGCGCTGCTACATCATTGTAGACACAAAATATAAGACAATAACATCTTTTAATGCACCAGATGTTATACAGGAATATAGCAACTACTATTACAGTAAGCAATGCCAGACATGTGTTCCAGATGAGCAATATATTACAGATGCGAGTATAAATACATTTATACAATCCGGGTTCACAAGTAGTCCCCTATGTTCAAAATGTAAGACAGAGAGAACATTTATTAAGATTGATGATAGGGGGCGTTATTTTTCTAAAAGATGTGCCTCCTGTATTGTAAATAAAATTTTTTAAAATACTGTTATTACAATGGGATGTTGTTGGAGCTATTGTTGTGAAGATCCGGGCGAAAAATCGTTAATTTTAGCCGAATTTGACCCTCTGATGACACGCTCAATAATAGAAAATACGAATGGAAGCGTTAATTCGGTGAATGCTGATCAATTAATTGAATGTATGGAGAGATTGATGACAGAAGAAGACCAAAATACTGATACATTATCTGCTCCACCCACCTTATCAATGTTACGTAATATGACAACAAGTCAATTTGTAGCGCCCATTCTCTTCAAGGCTGAATATGTGAATGTTGATCCTACAAAATGAAATAAAAAAAAAGTATTTTATCTAAATATGGGAATATGTTTAGATAAAAAACGTTCTGTCGAAATTATAAAACCTATTGTACTGGTTTCCTTCAATCACCCATTAAAATTTAACCCGTCCCACAATTTCCAACCGATTAACGATTTAATCCGTCCATCAACCATTTAATAAGGCTATTATTAAATTGTATTGTATCATAATTCGCTGACCAGGGGAATACACCTCCAAATCCTTCTGCCTTGATCCATGTGCCGAGTTTCTTATTCATATCTTTTCCTACGAAAACGGTGCCGTTGCATATATTTTGTCGTGGAGAAATATTTGGGCATTTTGGTGATAACCCAGTCCAGGTAGGTTCTGAAGTTATTTTCCCATTGGATTTAAGTTCCGAAAAATAAGGGATGCCTATATTAACTCGTTTTCGATCGATTCCCCATTTATCAATAAACCACCCATCTTTTTCCCATGACCATATGTTCCCATCCTTATTCCAATGATAGCTCATTGTATTGATAAAATCAAATCCCCCAGCATTTAAAATAGTGGCATTAACCCAAGGTAGAAACCCAAGCAAATAATTGCCGCCTGCAATCCCCCAAATGCTAACATCAGCCGAAACTAATTTATCGGGACCGAGAGAATTCTTAATATCTGCTAAAAATTGGGAGTAATGTGTTGATTCTTCGGGAGTTACAATACCCCAATTCATATATTTGCTATCTCCGAATTCATAATCAACCTCTATTCCATCCACCCCACAATCATTTACTGCCTGACCTATGCTTTTTAAATAATTGGTTCGCAAATATGATTTATTGGGATTCCATAAAACATCGTGTATATCTTTAATACCACACCCCCATTGAATTTTTACATTGTGGTGGTGGGCTTTTTTTAGTATGTCTTGAAACTGATAATCTTTTTTATTACAATACGCAGAGCCATTTTCTGATACAAGGGGATCTCCATAACGAATATGGGTATACATATCCCAAGATAATTTCTCTATGGGAAATATTGGGTTATCCGGATTTCCCACCCACCACCCTACTACGCGTGTAGCAGAGGATGTCGCGAATAGTAGAAAAATAAATAATATCATATAAGTTATTTATAACAAATTCTTTATATTTTTTTTATTAAGAGGTGCTTTATGGACTGTAAAAAAATATTACAATCTTTTAAATCATCATTATGTATACATAATAAATCACACTTATTGGCTTTTTTTTCCAAATAATCGCAGTTGATTTTACATTTTTTTATCTGCTCGCGCAATTTTTGGCACGGATTTTTTTCCATATGTATGTAGGGGGTATATTTATTTAAACAATTCTAAAATAAATATATATGAAAGATGAAGATGTGTTTCTAAAGAGATGCGCATTTTATAAAATAAAAAAATATAAGAATGAAAAAAAAGTAATGAAATTAATAAATAAAAGATTTAGCAAACAGGGATTAACAGTTCCATATTCAATAAATAGATGGCTTAATCATCTTTCTTAAACTTCTCGATACATTCAAAAATCTTAGCCGCCTCATCAAGCGCATATGCGCCACGCCTTTGCGCTAACCCAACAAAGGATACGATGAGATTAAATGCAACATTCTCTGAATCCACTTTCACTTTTGTAAGATTTACGGTAGGCGGTGTATTTGTTGTTGGGGGACTAACTACAGCTGCAGTATCACTCATTATAAATTATTTATTGTTACAAGTATTTAAATTAAAATACGCATAAAATATAATGTTTTGTACAATATGTTTGGGCAATATTACCGTTGCTGAGATAATGACATCTTGCCAACATACGTATCATAAAAAATGTCTTGATATTTGGTTGACGAAGTCGGTTGAATGTCCTGTATGTCGGCAAACAATGACGTATGAATTGATTGGACCGCAAACAAGATCGCGCACGGAGAGAATAAGGGGGCGCCGTGCAATGACGCGGATTATTTTTTTATTTGATTTATTTGATATAACATTTCATAAAGGCGAGAGAAAGCGAATCATTAAAAAAATATTAAAAATAGCTTGTCAGCATAGAGATGCTTTGAGAAGACACAAAGATTTTTGGAAGGATTTGCGCCTTTTTGGCAAGACAATCGCTGGTGGGGATACCGAAGGGTATTATAAAAATGTAATGAATTGCTGGGATATCCAAATTTTAACCGATAAAATATAGATATATATATATATATGACAAAATCCAGAAGATCCAAGCCTAAAAAAGGAGGACGCTCACGTCGTCGTGGAACCCGTCGTAGACACACACGAAGCTCGCGACGTGCGGCAAGGCGGCGGGCGGAGGCAGCTTGGCACGCCGCGATTCAGGACCGCGCTCGCCTGTTCCTGACCGCCGAAACCGATGAGGCAATTCAAGCACGCGCGCGGGCATTTCTGGCGGAGGCGGCAAGGCGGCGGGCGGAGGCGGAAGCAAGAAAGGGACGTGCATACAAAAAAATTTGGGATAATGAGACAGAGGAACAGACAGAGCAAGACCCACGCATTCTTGATGAAGCAGCATCTATTGAGGCGATGGATGACGACGAACTCCTCTCACGCTTGCTGCTTCCGGCACCGACTGCGCCGCCACCACCAGCGAACAACGAAGACGCTCTTATCGCGCAGCTTGCCGCACTCGACGCGCTTCCGCCGCCCCTGTCGACCCCACCAGTAATGATGCAGGTAGCCGAAGCTGTACCGCCCGACGAGTTTATGGATGGGGCAGAATTTCCGTTGGCACCCGTCAATGGTGGGCGCAGAAGGAAAACGCGGAAACGTCGGGCTCGCACCCGGCTCAGAACGCGGCGGCGTAAAACGCGCCCCCGGCGCAGAACGCGCACCCGGCGCAGAACGCGGCGGCGTAAAACGCGCACCCGGCGTAGAACGCGGCGTCAGCGTGGTGGTGGGTTGCGAGTTGGTCAACGCGTTAAATTGTCACCGAATGGAATCAGGCATTATATGGGGCTCGCGCTTCGTCTTCTCGGTGAGACCCCTGACGAACACGCCATCCGCGCCGACGCCAACGGAAAAGATTGGGAGCTTGATGCCTTATTTGACTGGAGTGGTATCATCCAAGAAGGATGGAGCACCATGCCCTCATGGGAAAAATTGGTTGAATGGAATCCGAAGGAGAAAAAATGGCGGGACCCCGTCTTACGGAGGCTGGCGGAGCTCGTCTTTTACCCGGTTGATCCCGCCGCAGCCAGAAAGCGGACGGATGGCAGAGAGAAAACAATAATAGAAACCCAATTCCTTGAAGGTGTAAAAAAACCCAAAAGCGCCCGAAAGATTCCGGGATCGGGTCTCACACTTTCCCGCCGCTCGATGCGCCGTCGAGCTATAACGCCTGCAGTACGAGCCGCGGCAGCAAATGTGGTTAGAGCGACTGGGTTGCAAGCTGGTGGTCGCCGATAGAGAATTATTGAGCAAGAATTTTATAAGTCCATTTCAAACCCATAAAGTAAATGGGTAAAACAGCTAACAACGGTTTGGGGATACTTTCGACCCCCCTTTTTTTAAAATACTGATGTATTAGACGTGAAATTACTATCAAACGAATACTGGTAAATACTATTTTTTGGAGTTGGTGTAATTTCTTTATTTTATTTTCATGATTACCTTTTTGATGAAGATAATGATATAGTGGATATGTGGGTAAATTGGATAGTTCAGCCCAAAAAAAAATATTACGCAACAAAGCGTGATCAACTGTGCTATTCAAAAGATATATAGATGCCAGATGATGATATATATAACCTATATCCATTAGACTCTGTCGGTCCTTGTTAATAAGTTGCAGAGTATCGTATAAAAAATATCCACTGGAGAAGTTTTTTAAACGAGAAATATCCACAATGTTCGTCTTAGATAATAAACTAAGACACGTAGCCCCAAAGGCGTGTGTTCCAGAAACAATATTATTTGCTTGTTTTTTTGGGAATTTATATTGTAATATTTTTGAAAGGATGAAAAATCTATATTCATAAGGGACTCTAAGAACCATTTATATAGTATATTTATGTTACCATTCTATTTAAAAATTAGCGTATTATAAATATTATAATGTATCGTTATATGCGCCGATATACAGGTCCGTTAAAAGCATGTATTCTCGACTGGTCAGGTACAACTGCAGATAAATATGTGATTGCTCCTGCTGTGATTTTTAGGGAGGTGTTTGAAAAACACGGTGTTCCCATCACAATGAAGGAGGCGCGTCTTCCGATGGGCTTGCGAAAAGATCTACATATTAAGGCGATTACAGAAATGCCTGATGTAAAAGCGCGTTGGAAAGATGCACACGGGGATTACCCCACACAGAGAAATGTAGATGATATGTTTGAAGATTTTGTGCCTATGCAGATAAATAATTTAGGAGAATATTCCCAATTAATTCCGGGGGTGCGTCGTACTGTGAATCGTCTTAAATCTGAATATAATTTAAAAATTGGGGTAACCACTGGTTTTACGCGACCCATGGTCGATGTCTTGATGCAGTCAGCGGCAGCCCAAGGGTTTAAGCCAGATTGTACAGTTGCGGGTGATGAAGTGGAACAAGGTGCGCGTCCAAAGCCCTTTATGGTGTATAAGAATCTTGATATACTTGATGTTCATCCCATTGAAGCCGTTGTGAAAGTTGATGATACTGTTGGAGGGGTGGGTGAAGGGCTTGAAGCGGGATGTTGGACTGTCGGGGTAAGTCGTTATAGTAATTATATGGATATTGACAGTCTTAGTCATGAGAATGAACTCTCAACAGAGGAAATTGAGAGAAGACACGAAATTTCCAAAGATACTTTGAGAAAAACGGGTGCTCATTATGTCATAGATACAATTGTAGAGTTGCCTTATGTTGTTGCCCACATTAATTACAAATTGCGAAGGGGTAAAACTCCGCACGATTTTTAATTTCTCTCTATAAATTATAATGTCTTGTGGATCAACTAAACATTCGCATAAAGGTGGGCGCCGCCGCCGCCGCCGTCGCGGAGGACGTCGTACCCGCCGTCGTATGCCTTGGGCTGGCTGGGGTCGTCTCGCCCCTGGAACCCATGCCAGAACTGTGATGCTTCGTAAATGCGGCAGAAAGTGTTTTTTGGGACCGAAAAAAAGTTTCCCTGTATGTGCCAAAGGAACGTGCCGCGTTAATAAAAAGGGTTTATACGCCGCCTATGTCCGTGCTCGCCAATGGGGCAAAGCGCGCCGGAGTTATAAAGGCAAGACGCGTCCCCGCCATTCTCGTAAAACATATAAGCGCATTGCCAGAAAAGCGCGGCGGATGTTGTCAAAAAGAGGCAGGTCGAGAACCCGTCGTCGTCGCGGAGGGGGTAGTTGTCGCCGTTAATCGCCCTATGCACCCAAACGATATCCTTTACCAGCAAAGGGAATAAAACAATTTTTCGGCATAGACATATGTTCTACAATACTTGGGGGGGCTGGGGGTGGCGGTTCGACATAATCCAATGGCTGTTTGAATTCAACCTCTAAATCTGTATCCAATGTTGATATTACTCTCTCGGGAATGGTTTCGGTGATATTTATATAGTATTCCGTCGCGCCTTCTTTAATAAGAATAGTGGACCCAGCGCTCAATACAGGATAACATTTTTTTAAATAATTTTCTAAAAATGTTTTCTCTTTTGCTTTACTATCGATAAACGCTGTTTTATGTGGTTCTATAGATATTTTCGTACCCTTTTCCACACGCTGATATCTAAGTATAATCTCTGTTTCGTGTGGAAGCCAATAAGTTTCCATAATGAAAGAGGGTATATAGATAAATCCTTCTGGCGCAGAAAACTCTTCTACCCCAACACTAATAATTTCTCTCTCTCCTTGAAGTAATAAGAAGGCAATGGGTGAATGTATTGTATTTTCTGATGTATCCATAAGCGACTTTAAAATAGATTGAGGTATAATAACTTTACAGCTTGCATTTAAATATGGTTTTTCACAAGACGAATGAAAGGCAAGGGGGCGGACTTTTAATGTAAATTCATTCATAGTTAATTTATATTAGTTAAGTAAATTAAAAATCAATTTTTACTCATTATCATCAACGATAGGAATCGTTGGGATTTTTGCTTCATCTGTTTTTTTGAAGGATTCAATGCGAAATAATCGTTTATATTTTTTCTTTTTATTTTTTGTATAGCCATCACATACCCGAATAGGTCGCATATTGTAGTTGCTTGCTTTCAAGAGTTGGCGTACAAGATTTAATAATGGCCATTTTTCTTTTTGGGGGGCATTTTGTTGCAGACATTTCATGCCTGAGGAACTATAAAATTGTTTGATAGTTTTTAAATCTTTCTGAACTTCATCGTATATTTTATCGGATAACATAGTATCGCGTGGTATCACCATTCCTTCTAATTGTTGTTCATCGTTAAAGGGAATACGACATTTATTAAGAATAGTAATAATTTCTTTGTTCATTTATTAAATATGAAAATATTCATTTAAATTAAAATTAATTGAATATTCTATTAGTGTCTTTGGCGACGACTACCTCTGAAACTTGTGATAGCAGTTGGAGCACCCCCCGCCACGATTTTTCGATCTTCTGCGTCGGTGTCTACTTTTCTTCTTCCCTCTCTTTTTATCTGGGCGACGTGTTCTAAAGGTATTTCGGGGATTATTGGAACGCGGGCGAGCATCGCCATAAGCTGCCGCCCATGTTCCGTCTGCCAAGAACCCTGATACCTTATCGTGTCGTCCCATTACATTTTGTTGAAGTCTTGCTGCTTGCGGGTGCATAGGCAAGAATGATGCGGCGGATGCAGCAGCCAAAAGATTATATAAAAGCATTTTGGAATTTCGCCCAGCTTTTCCGTGCTTCCTCGCAAGCCGAAATGCTTTTTTGGTGGTAGCCACAGATGACCCCCTGGGTGCAATAGGAACAGCGGTTCGCAATGGTGAAAAGTGTGGTTTGCGTCGCGTTTTTCTTTTGCTTTTGGGTATTTTGCTTTTACGTTTATATGATTTTGAACGTCGTCTTGTTTGACCGCGTCGCCCTTTTTTGGTATATGACATTATTACAATAACTATAGAAAATTATTTACGTGTTTTTTTTCGGCGTTTTTTTCGGCGTTTTTTTCTGCGTTTTCTTTTTCGCCTGGTTCGGTGGCGTCTGCCTCCGCTTACATCAATAATATCTTTGTCATCCTCTGGAACGCACGTTGTTTTTGGGCCTTTTCCGCCTTTTCCGCCAGATACTATTTTACATTTATCCCAAGGTGCGCAACAAGCTTTATACGCACCAACAGCACAATCTGTTACAACAAAATGTTGTTGGAGTGGTTTATTTGGTGGGGGACATGTTGTTCCGCCTCTTTTTTTGCGGCTTCTGCGGCGTTTGCGCCTTGTGCGCCGTTTTCGCCGTTTTCGCCGCGTGCGCCGACGGCGACGTCTTCCCCCAGATACATTATAGCGGCATGCTGGTGGGCACCCGGGTGTTAAATTGTTCCATAATTTTTTGGGAAAATCGTGATATTTCCCCTTTAAATGATTAACTGAATCCGCCACAGCATCTCCTGGATTTAATATTTTACTACGCAAAAAACTGTCACTTATAGAACAAGTTGACATTATATACTATATATAAAGATAATAATGAAGAGGGGTTATAAAGTTTTATATGATGTGGGAGACACCTAATACGAGTGTGGATTTCTGCGATGGTAGTTTTTGGGGGACACCTGATGCCAGTGTTGACTTTTGTGAAGATAAATATACGGAATTATATTGGATTGGTGAGTATTATAATACCTTAAGTTCATTATTATATATTTGCGTAGGGATCCCTTTTTTATTTACAAAATTATCAAATATTGCTTGGTGTGTAATTGGTATTGGGGTGGGATCTATATTATTACACGGAACTTTGCGTTGGTACGGACAGTGGGTAGACGAAATATTTATGATGGTTACAGCATTTAAAACGCTTAAATATATTCGGCCGGAAATTAGAAATATATATCTTCTATTATCTATTACTTTGTATATACATTTTAGTCATCTTTATTTTGTATTTTTAATTATTTTTTGTGTATTAAAAGTGTATTTGGTATATATTACTTTCAAAAGTAATACAATATTTACTAAATTATATATATATTCATTTATAATAGGTTTATTGTGCTGGATATTAGATCAATTAGCTTGTCATTGGGTGAAATCTCTACATCTGCATGCTTGGTGGCATGTATTTACAAGTATTGGGATTTTGTTTGGGTTATTGGAATTGATGAACAAAGATAAATATCAAGTAAGTATATAATGGATTTTTGTCCCTTTAAAAAATTTAAGAATAGACTTGGTATTCCTGGTAAGGGGGTACATAAGTATCGCGTATTGAATACCGCCATAATTGATTATATATTAACAATAGTGATGGCGTTTGTTAGTGCTTATTTGCTTCATGTACCGTTGGTTTTATCTACGATAGTATGGTTTATATTGGGTATTTGTTTTCATATTTTATTTGGTGTAAAAACGAATACTCTTAGAAGTTTAGGTATTAGTTGCTAACAAAGAGTTATTAAAATTAAATTTATTATCCAAAGTTTCAATTATTAATTTAAATTCTTTGGTGAATAAATTATATTTATTTAACAAATTTATAAAACAAACCTTTTCTTGCAAATATCGTATTATTGATTTTTCCATTCCGTGTTTTAGAATATAATTTTTGAATACGTTATCCTCGTTTTTATCTTTATAATCATCTACAAGTTGAAACATCATTCCAAAACTATATCCCATTTTTTTAAAATCATCAATGTCCACCGTTTTGTTTGAAAACATGGCGCCAAGTATAAATGTAAAAGAAAATAAAGAGCATGTTTTATATTCGATAATACTTTCATTTAAATCCTTTTTTTTTGGAATATCAAAAAATTCAGTTGCATCGCATTGTAAGTCCATTAATTGTCCTAAAACCAAATTTTTTCCTAGTAATTCGCACCATTTTTCGGTAATAGAATGAAATTTACACTGTCCGTCGTCACTCTCTTTAAATCCTTGACTCAAAAGGCGTAGTGATTCTGAAATAATATAAAATGAAAAAAGAATAGATTCGTGTTTACCAAATTTAACAAAGGTGGATGCTTTACCTCTTCGTAGTTTATCATTGTCCATACACGGTAAATCATCGATAATCAAACTTGCAGCGTGTATTAATTCAACAATAACTATAGGTTCCCAAGGGATATTGTTTTCGCCCATAAAACATTCTAAAATATGTTTAACAATAAATCCTCTAATGCACTTTCCACCTTTGACAGAATATTCAATTATCGCCTTTGTTTTAGTATTATCCAGTGTTTTGAAATATTCGTCTAAATAAGGATGTATTTCTGCGGCAAACATTTATAATTTACTATGAAGATTAAATTATAAATTAAACACATTGTGTAAGAATAATAACGCTTGTAATAGCATAACCCATCCACCCCCATGCCAATATTCGTAGCATTTCCCTCATGTCTTCACGTAAATTAATTTTTTTCGCAAGAAAAGGAAGCATATAAATAAATATCATCATCATCACACTCTGTAATGTTTTATCTATAATTTTTGTTTTGCTATATTCTTCGGGAACCAATATATCTTCAATGATAGAAAAGGCGGTCGCCATAAAAAGAAGAGGAAAGACAAAATAAAATAAGTTTTTTATATCCTTTGTTTCGAGTGAATTATATATGTCACTCATATCTGTTATATTTTTAAGGCAATTAGGTATGGACAATAATATAATTATTTTCCATATATTAGAATTTACGGAATGTGGTATGAAAAAAAATGCAAGGATGCCCCCTATTGTAAATGTGATAGAAGCTATGGGAGATAATATTTTATTATAAAATACCACATAAATAGTAAGTAAAATAAGTATAAATTGAAAAAACAAACTATATTGGGGGAAAATATGAAAGTCAATTATATCATCTACAATTTTTACTAAAATACCATATAAAAAAGCAATGTTTGAATTGGAAATCATTAAAGTATAAATATATTTTAATGATTACAAATCTTCAATAATGAAATTATCCTTCTCATCTTTATGATATTTATGAATACGTCGGGGGTTTTCTTTGTTTTGGTAAATATCTTGAGGATCATACATATTCCCTTGATCATCAATATAATAATTTATACCATTTATTTCTTGGATCCACACATCAATCTTTTCCATTACATTTTGGGCAGGTATTATATCTATAATTCCATGAGGCGCCCCCTTTATATGGGTCCCACAAAGGTCTTCCCCCTTCCGTTTCCGTCTTGTACATTGTTCTTGATTTGCTCTGCGTGCTTTACATCGTTCATATAAAGGAACAATATTCTTTGTTCTTTGTCGTTTTTCATAATCTTGAGTTGTAATAACAGGAAAGGGATAATTATTGATTATTTTCAATAATTGTTGAATATCAATTCCCTCTTCAGCTTTTTTGGTTATTTCATTTTTAAATCGTTCGAAATGTGTTTCTACAACTTTATTAATTCTACGATTCATTTATAAGCATAAATGATAATATGTTTAATTCAATTTTATATTAATATCCTTCGGATCGCAAACGGAAAACGAAATTACCTATTTCTTTTGGTAGAAGACCATATAGTATAAGGATAATAATAGCCCATAATTCATATGGCAAGTATAACCCTCTATTAAGAGTTGGTAACATCCAAGGTATAGTACTCGACATCATATAGAGTAAAATAAGGAGCATTATAATCTTCATCATTTTTCCCATTATATATTATTCTATATAATAATTATCATAATTTGAATCCCAATTGGGTTTAAGAGTTTTTTTATTTATAAAATGAAACGTTAACGGAATTTGTTGATTAAAATCCTTTGTAACCCATCCTGGGAATCCCCTCCATACACCGCCTTTTAATTCTGGAATTTTTATTTGTCCATAATAAAGACTCGTATAAGTCTGCGCCCATATTCCTATAGGATCAACCATTTTCGCCTTAAAAGGTAATAATTTATTAATAATATTGTCCTTCTGTGTATATGTCGTCTTATCAAGAGGATGATTTAAAAGAACCTTTAAGTCACTACCTAAATAGACGGCATACCGTGCAATTCCACCCTTGTTCCATTTTCCATTTTCATCAGTAATTAGATGGTTTCTCCTTTTTTCTTTTTCATAATAAACTGACCACCCACCATATCTTATCGCTTTTTTATATGATCCAAGATAGTAATATGGTCCATAATTAGCTTTCGTATCTTCTGGTTTTGGACCAAATACAAAATTAAATGGTATCATTTGGGCAGCATTTCCATAAAAAAGGGCGCGGGGGATGGGTTTGTTTTTCCCTTCTGTATTTCGCAAATAGATAATTAGAGGATTATGAAGAAAAAGATTCGTAACAATTTTATGTACTGGAAAGTTAAGTATTTTTCTTTGATTACAAATTTCATCAATAAGTGTCCACCATAATTTGCCCCCCCTTTTTTTTTCATTTTTTTGATTACTAAATTTCCCAAGTTCACTTTGTAATTTTATGAATAAAAATATGTTATCTCTTGATTCAATAAATCCTTTCATATTCCACCCCATTATTTTGGAAATCTGTAATTTCTTAGACATAAAATCTTGTAGTTGTTTTTCGACACCCGTTTGCGCTTTATATTTGACAAAGGGGAAAATACAGATATCTTTTTCCTCTTTCGGATATTTATAAAGTAGATATTGAAGAAATTTTTCCTTGTGTCCACTCCCAACAATTCGGTAAACACAAAAGAATATATGTTTATATTTTTTTTTTTCGATAGTTTTTAAACTCTGTACATCTGTTTTTAAATAAGCTGTAGTGGTTGTCTTAAGGTGACTATTATATAGTTTAGTAGTGGGGAACTGTTTCAAAAAAATTGACGATGTAGGACGTATAAATGTGGGTGTTTTATTAAGATATCCTTTTAATTTATTTATTATCGTCTGTTGCATATATTGTTATTTAATATTAAATTTTCGCCGAATATCTTCTTTAATATTATTTTCTCTGGAGTTCATAATAAATGTGCTAAGTTCTTTTACCATTACGTTGTTATTATCAAAGTATTTAGCCAATGACGCAAGTAAATGTTTTTTGGTAAGGGGCTTCTTTACATTTTTTTTATTGTAAAAAAGTTTTCCATCAGTTATATCGAAACAGTCAATATCATTGGTTTTCATAATACTAACGAGAACGCTTGTTATTTCTTTTTTCCTATTACGGTGTGCTTTCATTCTTTCCCTTATTTCTTTTAATTGATTGTCTAAATGAATCCATTCTTTTACATTTTCAATTAAGCGACTTTTATCTGCCATATGATATATGTAAATAGTTAATTTTTTATATATTTTTAAAGTTTGTGTATCCCACACCGTCCACCCTTTTTGCTTTTATATGAGCACTGTTTCCCTTTATTTTTTCCATTTTTAAGGATGGCTGTGCAATATTCATGCGCTGATATTGCAGAGATAGTACGTGGCTTGTGTTTGTTACAAAATTTTTCGAAACACGGATGCTTGCACGCCACACCTTTCCTTTTACCTGACTTGAGAATGGCTTGGCATCTATGGGGTTGAAGAGCATATTTTGGAGGCCAATTTACACCAAAGATTTGTTTATCAAGAGCCCTATAGGGCAATATATGGTTATGAATCTGACGACAATATGGGCATTTTATTTGAAATTTTTTTAAACGTTGAATTTCTAATCGGTTTGCTACAGATTTTTGCTTTGTTATTTCTTTTATGAGAGGTGAGTAATTAAACGTATGCTTGCAATTTAATGTAATTGCATTATTTTCCAAATTGTTATTACTAATCAAACATTTTTGTTTGGTGTCATTTGTTTCTGTATTACAAAGTGCTGTAAGTAGGCGATCATTAAAATTTTCTTTTCCTTCGAGTACATAATTCATTATAGATATAAATATTTATAATTCTTTATATCTATTATAATGGGTTGTGCAAGTTGCGCGAGTAAATCTAAAGGTCGATCTGTACGGCATAAATCTACATCTGGGACAACTTGGGCGAAAAATGGTGAAAAAGATTTCTGGGGAAATAGTATGTCGTATAAATGGGCAGACCCCACTTGGCACTTTTTTCACAGTCTTTCCGGGAAAATACACGAAGATTTTTATAAAGCACACACTGCAGAATTATTCAATATGATAACGAATATTAATATGGCATTACCGTGCCCAGATTGTCAAAAACACGCCGGACAATTCTTTAAAAATGTTCGATACACAAATTATCCAACTAAAGAAAGCTTTAGGCGATTATTACTATCTTTTCATAATGATGTAAACAGACGAACAAAAAAAGCAGCTTTTCCTCGTTCATATTTAAATAAGTATGAATTCAGTAATTTTCTCGCTATTACAAAACTATTTCTTCATACCATGAAGGGTTATAGATCACATCTTGGAGGCGGATTCTCAGATACCCGACGACGTGATCAGATGATCGTAACAATGCGTTCTTGGATAAATAAGAATTACATGTATTTCTTATAATTGTGAAATAACCTCTCCATTCTTGTATACCGTGCATTTAAACTGTTGGTCGGTTGGTTTTTTACATACAACATTATTGCTTCTGGTATTCATAAAATATAGATATTTAGATCCACTGCGTGACTTTATCAAAGACCAATAACCGAATCCGCAGATTGAACCTATAATAACTGCAATGATAACATCTATTGGTTTATTACAATGGAGTTTAAATCTAAAGGCGGCATTTAGTGCTGTTAGTAAGAGTAGGGATATTAATATAGTCCAATTAACTGTTTTATTTAAAAGCATTGGTAAACACATATATGTTGTAGTAAATACGAGTGAAACAGTATCTAAAGAAGGATTAGAAAATTGACTATTTGGAAATCCATCAGAAAATAAATTGCATGCTACGTGAGCATTCTCTGGAATAAGCCCTTTAAAACCTGATTTTGCTGCAATTGCTATCATTAGGGTGCATAGTAATCCGCAAAGATATAGAATTCCTTTAAGATTATGATTTAGTACAGAAGCGGTAATGATAAATAATGAAATTATGGTTGGTGACAACAAAGAAATATAATTTATAATGGGGAAAAAACCTACTATCAAAGCCATATATATATATATATTATACAAAAACTAATTTCAATACCTCCTTTATATTTTTAACCATATGAAATCGTATATCTTTTTCATAGTGTGCTTTTTTATTCTTTTCTATAAATTCGTTAAATGTTTTTTTATTTTGGGCGGGAAAAATGAATTCCTTTATCCCGGCACGTATACCCCCTAAAATTTTTATATCAAGTCCTCCAATAGCAGTAATATTTCCTTGTAAATTAATTTCACCTGTTATGGCGATATTATTTTTAATTTTTTTCTTATTGATGAGACTATATAGCGCCACTGTTATAGCTGTTCCAGCTGATGGTCCATCTTTTGGGACTGCTCCTTCAGGACAATGAATATGAATCCCCCCATAACTGTTATTTTTCTTAAATTCTTTCATTTTTTTATTACAAATGGTAGATGGTGTTTGGTTCCAAGCAAGTGTTTTCGCGACATTCATGCTTTCTTTCATCACATCCCCTTGTAAGCCGGTAAGTTTTAATTCCAAAAACTTACTTGATGGAAACCAATTACATTCAATAGGTATAATTCCACCCAATCCTAAAGAATTTGCCCATAAGCCATTCATTATTGCTATTTTTGGGACCTCATGAATACACGCGTGGCGAATGGGATGTTTTTCTTTAAGATAAATATTAGTTATGTCATCAGGGGTAATTATAATAGGGAAGGTACTATAATCCTCTTCCTGTTTAAGTATTTTAAGATTGATCTCGCTAATAATTTCAAATAAATTTTCTTTTAATTTTCTTACTCCTGCTTCATAAGTATAATTTTCAATGACTAAACGAAGCGTTTCTTCAGGAAATTGCAAGCATCCTTCGAGTCCTAATTTTGTAAATAATTCTGGTAGAATAAATTTTTTAGCGATGATTAATTTATCTTGTGTGGATAATTCTTTAAACTTTATGCGGTGAATGCGGTCGAGGAGGATGGGGTCAATAAGTTGTGCATTATTATATGAAAATATGAATAGGATTTTGCTTAAATCAAGATCAACACCGCTAAAATATTTGTCTTGGAATGCGTCGTTTTGGGTTGAATCTGTTAATTGTGTTAAAATAGAAATAATATCCTTGCCGTGCTCTGTGTGGCTGACTTTATCTAATTCGTCAATAAATATAATGGGATTCATGCATTTTTTTTCCATTAAGACATCAACTATTCTCCCCCAGGTGGAACCTACATAAGTATAGCTATGTCCGCTTAATGTACTCCCATTACATGATCCTCCAATGGCAATAAAGGCAAAGGGGCGCGGTGTATTATTCTCCCCTTTCAAGCAATATGCTAATCCTTTTTTTGCCAATGATGTTTTTCCAATTCCTGGCGGACCTTCGAACCCAAAACAATATCCTGTTTGCTCACCATTTATCCATTGTCCAATGATGCGTTCTATCTGTCGTTTTGCCTGTTTGTGTCCATATATTGCTTCTTCCAAAACATTTTCCACATTTGCCATACTTTTTTGAACATTACCCCATTTAGATTTAAGATTGGTAAACTTTTCTACTATTTTATGATGTTTATTTATTTCAAAATGTTTTTTGAAATTTTTTTTTAAATGTTCTATAAATAAAGTATTGGATTTGAATTTATTAATAATATCTGTAATACACTCTTTCATATAATTATTGCGTTTTCCTGAATGACAAATGTGAGCTTTGGATATATTACACTTTTTAAGAGTATGGTTAATAAAACAAACATTGGCAATAAGTTGGTTTCGTTTTCCCGAGGTATAAATCTTGCATAATTTTTCTTGTATTTTTGTATAGCTTATGTTATTATATTCATTTTCCATGGTTAAGCAATTTTTAATAATTGACCCACCCGCCATTTTTTTATTACTATTAATAGATGGTAAATTGTAATTTTCATCTTTAATCAATCTTATTAGATCTTTTTGCATATCTTTCATATTTTTCATCTCAGTTAACATCGGTTCTTGCCGATATATACCAAAGGGTATTTTTAACAATCCTTCAAGATATTGACGAGCCTTCGTACCCGATTCCTCTGTTTTTGCCTTCACCTCTTTTAATTTAATCATCGCTTTTTCTTTTATTGTATCATTTGCTTTCATAAGACAAATTTGTTGTTCTATTTTAATTTTCGAATTATTAAAATCTGATAAACTTTTTGTATAAACTGATGTTGTTTTCATTGCCTCTTTGAAATATTTCTTAATTCTCCACGGTAAACTATCATATAATAATGTTTGTTCTGTTGTATCTACTGTTCCATTATTATCATTAGAAAGAAGATCATACAGAAGGTATGCCAAGTATTGAAATTCAGGGTTTGTATTATGCATTAATAGTTGCGTGAGTGTAGTACGTTGTGCATACATATCATCATTTATAAATTCTTTAATAGTTTGTGAAATAGTTTTTTGTTTAATTAATTTAACTTTATTTACATAGCCTGTATATCTCTCTCGTAATTCACTATTACTATATATAAGATATTCTTTTATGGTAAGCAAATCTAAGAAGTTGTTATATAATTCGCCAGAAAAATCAGGTTCAGGAGGAATACTTTCTTTGAGTGATTTTATTCTGTCCTGTATAAATGGGTAATTATAGGATTGAAACATTAAATCATCTACAATACCCGTAACAATCAATGTTTTTTTTTCTATTTTATTTTGAAATGCAATTTTAACACCATAAACGCGTTTCTGAAACCCTTTTGATGTGCGCGCAAGATCAAAGCAGTCAAGCGTTTTCGCTATTTCCACAATCATATAGTCTTCGACAATTCTATTTTTTGCCAGTTTTTTGGGCGAAGTTTGCCCTTTTTGTTTCCAATCCATTATTTTGTAGCCAATGGGATGAATAAAATTTTCCACCATTTTATATTTATTTTTATCCATAATTATATTTCGGTACTTTACTCCAAAACAAACTTGCAGAAGATCTTTAATATGTAGGGTACCATATGATCTAAATATTTGTGAAAGCTCATTGTTTATTGTTTGAAGGCGAGTTAAGATATCTTCTTGATCACAATTCGGTTTTTTAATAAGAACAATAATACTATTCATATGATCATTAATTGTTTCTAATCCTTGGATGCAAGAATTAAACTCTTTTGCACTAAAAAAATTTAGAATTTTATATTTTTGAACGGCAAGTAAAGTGCTAAGAATCATTTGGTGAAAACATTCCGTTTTCTTGTTGAAGAAAGCGATTATGTCTTTTTTTGTGGAAATGTTATCCGGCATTTGTTGAATTTTAATATTTTTCATCTATATAACTTCTATATCTATAGATTATTATTTTACAAATAATAATTAATTATGATTTTTACTAAATAATATAAAAATATTTATTTAATAAATATTCAATGGGTATACCAAGTTATTTTTCCTATATATTAAAAAAACACGCTACTTTAATAAAAAAATTAGATTTTAAAGTAAATAATTTATATGTTGATAGCAACTCAATTATTTATGATGCTTTGAGAAAAATAAAACAACAGGATAATTTTGAAGATCATTTAATTCATGCAGTTTGTTTAAAATTGGATGAATATATACATCAAACGAAACCTGATAATACGCTTTTTATTGCATTTGACGGAGTAGCCCCAGTTGCAAAATTAGAACAACAAAGAAATAGGCGCTATAAATCCACATTAGAAAAGCATATTATGTGTAAGCTAGGATTTCCCACAGAGCAAACATGGAATGCAACGGCTATCACCCCGGGGACAAATTTTATGGAAAATCTGGGAGCATCTATAACAAAATATTATCATAATAGGGAGTCGGTATATGGTCTTAAAAAAATTGTTATTTCAACAAGTAACGAAGAAGGTGAAGGTGAGCATAAGATTTTTCACCATATAAGAAAAAATGCTGAATTTCATAAAATGACGACGACCCTTGTGTATGGGCTGGATGCTGATTTAATTATGTTGAGTCTCAATCATTTGCCGATCACGCGTAAATTATATTTGTACAGAGAGACGCCTGAATTTGTTAAGTCAATAAATGTAAATTTGCAACCAAATGAGACATATGTATTGGATATACCTCTGTTGGCTGATGCTATTGTGTTAACAATGAATAATTATCGTCCAGCGAACACTCTTCAGGAGCGGAATCGTTTATATGATTATATTTTTCTGTGTTTTTTTCTTGGTAATGATTTTATGCCGCATTTTCCTTCTATTAACATAAGAACAAGTGGCATTCAAATAATGTTAGAGGCATATCAAAAGATTATAGGTAGTACAAATGCAAATCTGACAAATGGGCGCCGTATTTATTGGGGAAATGTTAGAAAATTGGTAAAGTACTTGGCTGATGAAGAATGGAAAAATTTAGCTGGTGAATATAAGATTAGAAATCGATGGGAGAAGAGATCCTTTCCGTCAAAAACAAAGGAGGAGTTAATGAATCGTTATCTTAATATTCCTACAAAGAATAGAACGATAGAAAAATTAATTAATCCTTTTGAAATTGGATGGGAGAAACGTTACTATAAATTTCTTTTTCAACAAGACATAACAGATAAATTTAAAAAAAATGTGTGTACAAATTATCTCGAAGGTCTCGAATGGACTATGAATTATTATACATCTTGTTGTAAAGATTGGCATTGGTGTTATAAGTATCATTATCCCCCATTATTGAAGGATTTAATATCTCATATACCTCATTGGGAAACTGAGATGATTGCGCCGAATAACAATAAAGCTGTCACTCCATATATGCAATTATCTTATGTTCTACCAAGACAAAGTTTACATTTATTACCCAAGGAAATATATGAAAAGTTAATTTCAGAACATGAAGATTGGTATCCAGTAGATGCCCCCATTCATTGGGCATTTTGTAAATATTTTTGGGAAAGTCATGTTGAATTACCACCTATCCGATTACATAAACTTGCAATTTAATGTTTTATATTTATAGTATGAAATTAATAATTGAAAATGATAGAGATATTATAGCGAAGGTTTTACGATTTTGTAAACACCTTCATCATTCCCCGCCCTCTATAGTGTTCCATAGTGTAGCGCGTCCTCCAAATAAAGAACCCGTTTATAATTACAAAATGGGTGTGGGAATCCATGAAATTTTTTTCAATGATATATGTTTAACGGTGAATTATACTGTATCAGATCAAATAGTTGCTAATGCTGTCCAAGCTATCAAATATCATATATTAGAACTACATACAACAAAATGCGTTGAGGAGGATTTTTTTACAGATTTCTTAAAAAATGTTCATGAATTTTGTAAGCCAAAAAAAGAAAAAAATGAGGTTATTACTTATATATTTAAGACAGGATATTGGCAACATCTTTCAAAGTTACCTAAGAGAAGTATAGATACCCTCCATTTACCCGATAATATATTAGATGAAAGTCTAAAAGATTTAGAAAATTTTTTAGACAATGAGAAGAAGTATTTACAATATGGTATTCCCTATAAGCGGAATTATTTATTTGAGGGTATTCCTGGAACGGGAAAAACGTCTCTTATTTTTGTGTTAGCTTCTCATTTTAATATGGATTTAGCTATCATTAATTTTGGTTTAGCGATTGATGATGCAACATTTATGAAATCTATTTCGAAACTTCCGGAAAAAACATTGCTTGTATTGGAGGATATAGATGCATTATTTGTGGAGAGAAAAGCTGGCGATTCCCGTAAAAGTATGGTGAGTTTTAGTGGTATTTTAAATACGCTTGATGGTTTAGCGAGACGAGACAGTCAGGTTACCTTTTTGACAACGAATTATATTTCAAAATTAGATAGTGCTTTAATTCGCCCTGGACGCATTGATAAGATTATTACTTTTTCTCATTCTACTATTGATCAAGTGCAAAAATTTTATATGAAATTTTTTCCGGAGCAAAAAGATAAATGGATAGCATTCAAGAAAAAATATATAGGTATTAATACGACTACAGCGCTTTTGCAGAGTTTTTTCTTTAAATATATAAATAGCGATAATATCATAGATCATATAGATGATCTTAGACAGATGTCTAAAGACGCGAAGAAAAGCACTTGTGATAATATGTATCTCTGATATAAAAGTATAATAAGTATATTTATATATTATTAGAAATGGCACGAAGACACAGAAGTATATTGACAAGGGTTGATTTTGAGAAGATATTGCGCCCCAATAAAGTAACTATTTTAAAGGCGAGTGCTACATGGTGTAAACCTTGTAAAATGGTTGCTTCGTATGTAGAAGATTTATTTGAGAAAACACCTTTAAATGTTCAGCTGGTCTATTTAGACGCGGATGAAGGTTTAGAATTATTCAATCATCTTAAACTGCGCAAGGTACCTACATTTATAAGTTTTGTCGGGGATGAAAAAATGGATATTTATGAGACTGCTGACAAAGTGAAAATTGTGCAATTTTTTCAGAAGGTGAAAATGCGAGCAAAGATATTAGGAAATAAGTAAAATTATATATATTTTTCAATTATATGGAGACATATGATTTAGATATAGAAAATTACAAGTTAGATGATATATTGTCTTTATTTCATGTAACGTATGACTTTACAAAGATGGATTTAAAAGGTGCTTATAAAATAGCATTAAAAATGCATCCGGACAAGAGTCAGCTTCCTCAGGAATATTTCATTTTCTTTATGAAAGCTTATAAATTGTTGTGTAGAATATATGATTTTCGTCATAGAGATGAAGGTCGGCGTCCCACTTATGATACCACTCTGAGTAATAGTGAAAAGTTAATATTAGAAAATATGAATACAAAGGCAAATGTCGATGCATCGAAATTTAATAAATTATTCAACGAGATGTTTGAAAAAGTAAAGATAAATGATAATGAACAGGATTCAGGATATGAATCGTGGTTTCGTGATTCCAGTGATAAATGTGATATTCAGCATGTTTCGTTATATCAATTTGATAATGAATTTGAGAAAAAAAAGCAAGATTGTAAAGATTTAGTTATTTCCAAAGGTTTATCGGAGATGGGGGGAGATGATGGTTATGATTTGATGCGAGATAAACCTACATCATATGCTGCTTCTATATTTAGTAAATTGCCTTATGAGGATTTGAAGAAGGCGCACACTGAGACGGTGATTCCTGTTACGCGTGAAGATTATACGAATAAGAAAAAATTTTCTAATGTGGAGAGCTATCGTAGTTTTCGCGATAGTCAAAATATAGAGCCACCTTCGTTAGAACAGTCAAAACAATTTTTAGCGGAAAAGGATAAACAATCAACAGAAGGAGATGTTCATCGTGTCTATAGTATTTTAAAACAGGACGAGGAGATACATGAACGGAATAAACAATGGTGGGGTTATTTAAAACAGATAGAGAATGAATAAAAAATTATACTTTATATATATAAGATGTATAATTTCAAATATTTTTTTTCATTTATATTAATAACACTTTTTGGTTACATATATGAAAAATATAAATTTAATGAAAAATCAAAAAAGGAGTTGGAAAGGTATGACAAAGTAAAGAATTTTCTTTTTGATGAAGATACCTTTGCGCTTTTCACAGAAAAACCTATTTTATGGATACATAATAATTATGGTATAAATTCTCGCTGGTGGCCGAGTTTTTATTCGAGAGATACAAATAATATGAATCAACCATATTTACAATTATGTCTCGAAAGTATTGTAAGACATTGTGGAGATAGTTTCAATGTATGCATTATTGATGATAATACATTTAGTAAGATTTTGCCGGGATGGGATATAGATATGGATCGCCTCCCTTCACCTTTTAGAGATCATATGAGATCTGCAGGGATGGCGAAACTCTTATATTATTATGGAGGGTTGGTGATTCCCAATTCGATGCTTGTACTTAAAGATTTATACCCTATTTACAAGAATAGTATTAAAGAACATGATATGTTTACATTTGAGGGTGTCGATCGCAACTCAACATCAACATATACGGCATTCTTCCCTGATGGTAGAATATTGGGGTGTAAGAAACAAACACCGTTAATTAAGTCCTTTATTTCATTTTTGGATCAAACAAATTTAAGTAATTTTACAAGTGAGAGAGACTTCCTTGGGCAGTCAAACCGTTGGTTATTCGAGAAATGTCAAAATAAGCAAATGACATTAGTTCCAGGAAATTATATTGGAACGCGCACCTTATATGATAGACCTGTTTTGATTGATGATTTATTGGGCGAAAGTTTTATTAACTATGATAATAAAAAACTATGCGCTATTTATATCCCTGCGGATGAAATACTTCGTAGAACAAAATTTGAATGGTTTGCAAGAATGTCAGTAAAGCAGGTATTATTAAGTAGTTCTTTTATAGCGAAATACATATTGTTATCTCAAGGTCAATCAAAATAAATATAATAAACGATTTCATAATTTGATTTATCATATTTTATTTTTGATGTAAATGCCATTTGATGGTATTTACAAATTTGCCGAATAATTGTTATAAAGCTACGATAATTTTGTGTTTTATCTAAATATTTGTATTTTGATGAATAATAATAATTTTTTAATGACTGACAAAAAGATACAATTGACTTTTCAAAAACAGCCTTTTTAAATGATGCTTTCGTAAAATAATAATAAGTTGTTTTTTTTTCAGCATATTTTTCTAAGAATTCCAATAATTTTTCTTTTGGATATCCTTTTTTAAAAATCTGGCTTGACATTTATATTATTATTATTTTATTTAATAGTTTTATTTAACTCATTGGTAAATAATGCTAATTCGGTATCGTCCTCGTGTAAAGTATGAAAAATAGATATATATTTGCAGATAAGCTTAATAGTTTTATATTTCTGCGTTTCATTGAGTAAAGGAGTTATCTTTATAAATGTAAAATATCCATCGAGGATATCCATTACTGAGTATCCTTTATTAGAAATAGAGAATATAATAGTAATGGCTTTTTTGAAATCTCTGTCTCTAAACCAGGCTTCGGTATATTTTTCGAAATCAAAAAAACTTAGATTGGTGCATATTTCTTTACTTAATTCAATTGTAATAGGTTGTCCAAGCAGTTTGAATTTTTCAATATAATTTATTAGTAATCTTATAGAGTTATTGCACGTATGTAATATGAATTCCTTTGCATCGTCTTCGATTGACACATTTTCCTGTTCTACAATATATTCAAGTATTTTGGTTAAGAAACTTTTATCGATAGATTTAATTTTAAGAATTGTGCATCTTGATTGAATACTATCAATTATTTTTTGTGTATTGGAACAGGATAAAATAAAAAAAACATTATTGTAATATTTGTCTATGCAATTTCTAAACACCTGTTGACTTTGATCATTAATCGTATCTATATCATCCAAAATAATGAATTTTTTTTTTCCGCGGATGGTGGAAGGTATCTGACAGAAAATTTTAACTTCGCTGCGATAATATTGTATTCCCTGTTCTTTAAGATTATTAATATAAAGTATATTACCTCTATTGATATTATCTGTTTCATAATATTCTCTGATAATAGCATCAAGAAGGGATGTTTTACCTGACCCATGATCTCCAATAAGTAAAACATTAAGAAGATTCATATTCATCAACATTTTTAAAATATCTGTTATTTGCTTGTCTTTTTCAAAATCTTTAAAATAGCGCGGTTGATATTTTTTAAGAAAAGGGACCTTCATATAAATTTTTACTAATTAATATTTAAGCGTATGTTCTATAAATTTATGCATAATGGAGAATTATTATACAATATTAGGAATAAGCGAAGATTCTTCTGCTTCCGATATTAAAAATGCATACCGGCGCTTATCTATGGAGCATCACCCCGATCGCCCTAATGGCAATGAAGAAAAATTTAAAAAAATAAGTGAGGCTTATGAAAATTTAGGCGATGATGATAAGCGAAGAATGTATGATATGCAAAGGAAAAACCCCTTCGCGCAGGGTGGTGCAATGAATGGGATGTCAAGTGAGGCGGATATATTTAATTTACTTTTTAGGGGTATGGGGGGAGGTATGGGTGGCGGAATGGGTGGAATGGGTGGAATGGGAGGTTTGGGCGGGCTTGCTGCAATGGGCGGTTTTCCTGGAGCGATGGGACCTAATGGTCCACGGGTTCATATTTTCCGCGGGGGGAATCAAGTACCGCTCTCAAGCGCCCTACAAAAACCTGTCCCTATTGTAAAAAAAATATCAATTACATTAATTCAAGCTTATGATGGATGTAATATTCCAATAGAAATTGAACGATGGGTGCTGCAATCTAACCAAACTAAGATTTTGGAACGAGAGAAAATATATGTCGAAATCCCCAAAGGTATTGATACAAATGAGATTATTGTGGTGAGGGAACGCGGAAATGTTATTAATGATAATAACAAAGGTGATATAAAAGTATTTGTAAAAATACAAAATAGTAGTGAATTTAAAAGAGATGGTTTAAATCTTATTTATACAAAGAAAATTTCATTAAAGGAGGCATTAATAGGATTTAAATTTGATATTCGCTTTATTAACGGAAAGACATATACAATTACAAGTGGGGGGAAAGTTATTAAGCCAAAGTATGAAGACATTAATGTTAATATGGGGATGAGACGTGGAAACATGTGTGGTAATCTTATTATTAGATTTGTTGTTGAATTCCCTTCCACATTAACAGATGAACAAAAAGTACTTATTGATAAAGCGCTATAATAAATTTATAAATATTATATAAATTTATTCAATTAACCATCAGTAATCCGTTTCTTACTTATATTCGCTGATACAACATATATTGAATTCTCTGTAATAATAATATAGTCTTTTTCCACTTGGAAGATTCTTGAAATGGGGCTTGTATATTCATCAGCGCTCTTTACCAATAATTTTTCCTCGTTATCGCGAACGCCGATCAAGACGCTGCCATCACAAGATCCAACCCAATAATCAAATTGCACCTTTTTATCCTCGACGATAGATAACTTAGCAATATTTTGAAGAGTCGCCGCTGAAGGTAACGGATAGTTTTCAGAAAGGGTTTCTGCCTCAGGTTCTGCCATGATATAGTAATCTTTTATATAAATCTTTAAATACTTATTTAGAAATAAAATTATAAATAAAATGTATGAATATTTGTAAAAATAATATAATTTGTGATATTGATAATTATAAGAAGAATTATGATTATGGTGCATATTTCCAGTATTCCGAATACTATACAAAACTAATTTGTCATTATTTAGAATATTTATGCGACCATACATCTATTCAAAATAAAGAATATTTTTTATTTGTTCTCAAGAGAGGTGTATTATCTCTTTCACATATATTCAATATATTATTATTATACACAAAAAATATTGAATTAACCATTGCTCACTGCAATAAAGCTTTATATTATTATATAGAATTTATTGGACAAATTGCCGATGATAATCATAGTTATTTACAATTAAATTCAAAAGATGCTTCATTATTTATTTATAAAAAAACAATTTTTGAAATTAACAATGATTATAGAAAAAATTATACTATTAACACGAAGAATACAAAATTTTTTGAAACGGTAATAGCTCTCAATAATATTTGTAATGAAATAATTAGTTTAATTATAGGGGAAAAAGAATTTGAAATTAAAAATAAAGTAGTTTTAATAAATTATATAATTAGTAAAATTAATAAAATTATGTCAAAAATATCTACATTTACTTATCATCAATGTGAGAAAAAAGCGCCTGCTATTCTTTTTTTTATACATAATATCCAAAATATTTCCATCGGGGTTGATAAGTTATTAATTATTTACGAGGGATTTATCAGGAAAATAAAAAAAAATAACATTACAATCTCCCAGATTAAAAATCATATTTATCATAAAAATCATCAACAATATATTTCTACACTTTCAGCCCATAAATATATTAATTTACTATTTTCTTGACAAGAATTTTTTTTTTGCGGACGCGTTTCTTTTTTTTTATAACTTTTTTAGGCACTCCAGTGTCAATGGCTATATCTCTATATTCATTTTTCAAAATTTCTTTGATAAAATTATAAATAATATATAAAATTTTTTCCGTGCAATTTCCCACGATCAATACACTACCTGTCCGGAAGATCATAAATGAAACCTCCTTACATTGTCCTTCGCCGTTGCCACTACCTTTTTTATTACATTTATTATCACAGTAACATACTCCATTATTTTTGCTATTATTTGTATTATAGTAAAACTTGCATTGTATGCCTGGATAGGAGCACGCATCGAAAATAACATTCATATTGTATTTATATTTTAATATATCGAACAGTAGTACCCTATTTATATAGTAGTTACAAGAAAAGTTGGAATTAATTAATACTGTTCGAATAGATTCCTCTTTATAAAATATTTTTTCTTGGTTAAAAGGTTGAAGGATTTTTACAAGCAAATCTAATGTTTTGGTCAAAACCAAATCACTGCGCACACCCGGTATTTCTAATTTTCCAGTATTAAATATCTTTACATGGATTTCTTTAAACATACCCTCAAAGATAATTCTTATCATAAGCACAAAACAGTTATAAAATGCCCCTTTTTTCTTTTTCCGGAAAGTACATAAATCTTTTTTTGATAAACCTATATTTATTTTTCGAGTATCCTTGAATTTAATTTTTCTCGTATTTTGCACTTGTTTCAAAATATCCACATTAATGCAAACATCCGTCTCTTTTATTTTTCTTATTCGTTCCTCCAGATTAGTTACCTCCTCTATATTAATACAATTAACCTTCATTTGCTTTTTGATCACCCCTATTTTTCTATCTTGATACAATAATACCGGGATTTTCCAAAAAATACCAGATAAATCAATTTCTTGATTTAAATATGCTATTTTGGTTTTTGTAGATATATATATAGCACTACATTTAGGGGAAAATTTGTCATTATTTTTTTTTATTCGGCGAGGAATGTTGGTATAGCCTTGTTTGTTGAAATTTTCCCACGCTGCGTCTACAGGAATCATACTTGTTGTATTTATTGCTTACTGTATTTAAATCAATTTATTATATTTCCTTAGGTATATAATGGAGGTATCTTCTCCCGCTACAGAAACACAGTATTATTTAAAAAAAATCATAAATGAGTATGGTTCGAAACGTGGGTCATTTAATCCTAATAAAAGCTCACCAAATATTTTTATGAAAAAGTTAGAGTTGAGACTTAAACAGTATTATAACTTGTTAACAGCGCGAAATTCCCGCAAGAAAAAATAAACAATATACTCCTTTTTTGATGATATATTATGTACTATGTATGTAAAAAATGTTAATATTTTTTCAGTTAATAATTCCGTTTTATTTTTTATAAAATAATCAATAAAATTTTTGATCATATGGGGCATTTCTATATTATAAAGAACGCATCCCTTTTCCAATATTTTGTATATTTCCTTATCGTTATATTTATTTAAATTCGATGTCATAGTTTCCCAAAAATCATTTGTTATCATTTGACAAAATGATTGTGAATTATGATGATTTGATTGTAAAAAGTTTATCATACTACGAATATCTGATTTAAATATATTTTGAATGGATTTTAATTGCTGTGTGCTTATCTGTATTTTCTCTTTTTTCACTATATTTTGTAAAAATGTGAAAATAGCCTTTGAAGGTAAATTACAAAAACGAAGACGAATAAATTCATTTTGTAGAGCATATTCAATACGACTAATATAATTGCATATAAGGCAGAAACGTATATCAGGGTTATACTGCTGTATTAAATATCGCAATGCCTGTTGCGCATTTTTTGTCATATAATCTACTTCATCCAGAATAATGAATTTCATACCAGACCCAAATAATATTTTTGTATTAACGAAATTATTGATTTGATTACGTATTATATCAATCCCCCTGTCATCAGAGGCATTCAAATGTATTTTCAACCCCTTTCTTTTTTGATTATACTTTTCTTGATATTTATCTATAAGATTAATAATTGTTGTTGTTTTTCCTGTTCCGGGGGGACCATAAAATAATAAATTGGGAAAGTTATTTTTCTTTATAATATTCATCAAAATTTTCTTATTCACATCTTCAAGAACAATATCGTTGAAATTATTCGGTCGATATTTTTCTACCCAAGGAATATAATCCATAAATTATTTTGCGATTTATTATCTAATATAAAATTTATCTAAATAAGAGTTAATATATTTATCCTAATGAATGTACAGAATGGGGGATATCTCGAACTTATTCTCGGACCCATGTTTTCCGGAAAAACAACACGTCTCATCAATCTTCAAAAGCAATATCGTGTCTGCGATATTTCCTGTTGTGTTATAAATCATATAATCGACAAACGATATGATAATCATCTCTTGTGCACCCATGATCACCAAAGCACCGATTGTTTTAATATTAACAACCTCAAAGATATATATGCATTGGATATTTTATCAAAATATGACGTCTTTTTGATTAATGAAGGTCAGTTTTTTGAGGATATATTCGGTGTAGTTTCGAATCTTGTAGAAACATATAATAAAAAAGTATATATTTGTGGGTTAGATGGTGATTTTAAAAGGCAAAAATTTGGTCATTTGCTCGATTTAATACCATTGTCTGATAAAGTTATTAAAAAATCCGCACTCTGCAAACTATGTAAAAATGGAAAGGAAGGAATATTTACAATGCGTGTAACGAAAGAAAAAGAACAGATCGTAGTTGGTGCTAATAATTATATCCCCGTTTGCCGACAATGTTATCTTGCAAAAACAAGTGTATAAAGTAAATTATTTTCGGCGACTGGTAGACCGTCTTTTATACATTTTTGGGGGTCTTCTCTTATGGCGACGGCTCCCAGTGTGCCCACGGATAGCTTTACGGCAGCTGTGGTGTCGGGACGCTGCTAATTATTAGGTTTAATATTTAAAGTTATAAATGTTAAACCTAATATAAATGAAAATAGAAAATGATATTAAATTGGATTTTAGTGATGTATTGCTGCGTCCAAAACGTTCCACATTAAGTTCCAGAAGTGAAGTAACTTTATTGAGAGAAATTAAGTTTATTCATAGTAAACAAACTTGGAAGGGTATACCAATTATCGCCTCAAATATGGATACTATTGGTACAATTGAAATGTTAGAAGCATTATCCGAATATAAAATTTTGACATGTTTACATAAATACATAAATATTGAGGAATTAATAGATTATTTTCAACAGAAAATAGTTATAAATTCCTCTTTGGACAAAGCGCAAAACAGTGAAGACCATCCTATTAATTATATGGCATTGAGCACCGGTATATCAGAATCAGATTGGAATAAATTAAATGAAAATATATATAAACTCAAACAAAATGACTATAATCTAAAATTTATTTGCATTGATGTTGCTAATGGATATATGATCAAATTAATTGAATTTTGTAAAAGAGTTAGAGAGAAATACCCAAAAATTACAATCATTGCCGGAAATGTTGTTACAAGAGAAGTAGTAGAAGAACTGATTATTAATGGAAAAGTTGATATAGTTAAGGTTGGGATAGGTAGTGGGTCGGTGTGTACAACAAGACTTCAAACTGGTGTAGGAATGCCCCAATTATCGGCGGTATTAGAATGTGCAGATGCGGCCCACGGAGTAGGGGGATGTATTATATCAGATGGTGGAGCGAAAGTTCCTGGAGATATTGTAAAAGCGTTTGGCGGCGGTGCGGATTTTGTTATGGGAGGATCAATATTTTCTGGACATGAAGAATGTGCTGGGGAGTTAATTGAGGATAAACAAGGTAATAAATGGAAAATTTTTTATGGTATGTCATCTAATACTGCTATGGATAAATATCACGGAGGCGTAGCAAGATATAGATCATCAGAGGGGAAAACTGTAAAAATTCCATTTAAAGGTCTTGTTAAATTTACTGTAGAAAGTATTTTAGGAGGTATCCGTTCGGCTTGTACATATGTAGGTGCAAGGCGATTAAAAGATTTACCCAAATGTACAACGTTTGTTAGGGTGAATAATCAAGTTAATAATATATACTCATCTGCCAAATATAAATCATTATATTAAAACGATTTAAATTAATAAGTAATTAAAAAAATATAATGCCGAAGAGTATTAAACCAAAAAAGCCAAAAAAGCCAAAAAAGCCAAAGGTACATAAAAAACGCGGGCGGAAGCCGAAGGGTGGAAAAATAATAGCTAAAAAAAAAAATGTGGGTCCGCCACAAAAAATTGATAAACCTAATATTATTCTGCATTTAAAATGTTCTAGTGCGGACTTAGCGAAACAATCCCCAAGTGCCATATTATATTCTGTTACTCCACATAATGATAGTTCATTATTGCAGTGGAAAAATATAAATGAAGGGCGCAAAATAATAAAATCCCCACCGTGTAACGATGAAGAGGAAATTCCTAATAAACTTATTTGGGATAAATTAAAACAGTTGGCAAAAAATTTACATTATAATGATGTCTCGGGTAAAAAATCCAACTGTTTTTGGTGCACATATCCTTTTGATAACCCTCCTATTTATATACCTAAACAGGAAAGAAATAATATCGTGGAGGTATACGGTTGTTTTTGTAGCCCGGAGTGCGCTTGTGCTTATCTTACCCAAGAGCACCTCGATTCATCTATTTTCTGGGAAAGATATGCTTTATTAAATAATATTTATGGGAAAATATATGATAAAGATGAACGCATAAAACCAGCGCCCGATCCTTATCATACATTGGATAAATATTATGGAAATCTTACTATTAAAGAATACAGAAAGCTATTAAAAAATGATCGTATTCTTATTGTTGTGGATAAACCATTAACCAAAATTTTACCAGAACTCCACGACGAAAAGAATGAAGTACCGCCCATCTATACCAATCTTCTCAGAAAAAATCGCACAGATACCGTTCATTATCGTTTGAAGCGTTCAATTCCCAAACATAGTAAAAATAATATTCTAAGTTCAACGTTCAATCTAAAATAATAAATTTATAGTTTCTTATTTTCTTCCTCTGGTATTATTGCCATTTTCTTCGAGGCGGATAATGCCTTTTTTTGCTCCTCGTTTTGTGCTTTTCTCTTTCGCATTTGCGCCATTTGTTTTTTACGATGTTCCTGTAGTTTATGACCCTGATCCATAAAATTACGAATTTCACCAATTATTTTCTGGTTTAGAGATTTAGGGGATTTTTTTTCAACAGCAACTTTTTTTGACGTTGGTTTTAACCACGCTTTAATAATTGATATATAGTTATACTTTTCTTCCTCGAGCAATGCACGTGCATTATCTTCAGTATAATCTGTTTGCCTACAAACTAATTTTACAATTTCATTTTTTCTATGTACTATCATTGCCTCCTTTAACGCCGCTCCAGATAAATCTTGCATATTTGCTGGTAATCCCGATTTATTCATATTATAAATGATATAAAACTAAAAAACTTTAAATATTTAAATATGGAAGATAATATAGGAGATATTATGGAAGAAATACAGAGTATTGTTTCTAACCATTTAAGCGATATTAAAAATGAATTCAAAGAAACAATTGGTATTCTCGATACTTTGCCATTTGTTGTTAATTTGAGAAAAAAAATTCGAACATTAGAAAATGAAAACAAACAATTAAAAATGCTTATACAGGGCATAGGTGAAGAAAAAAATATTGAATTGGAGATTTTGGAAGTTAAAAAAAATATTCCTGAAATACAACTTTCTATCAATGCAACGGAAGAGGACAAAGAGGACGATGCTGAGGACGGCGCCGAGGACGATGCTGAGGACGGCGCCGATGACGATGAAGAAGAATCTAATTATACCGCTGACAGTGCTGACGAAGACGAATTAGGAATAGCCACGGAAAAACCAACAGAAGAAGTTAATGGTGAAGATGCCCAGACGATATAAATATCTCAGCACTTTTTTTCCTAATATAATATAAATATGGTCTTGAATGAAATATGTCCTCCTGCCCTTATATATCTTATATTTTCTATTACCCATATAACAATTGATACATTTAAAGGTCAATATAATACAGCATTTGCAAAAATGTGGGTTGCTTTGGTCTTCACAATAGTATTAAATTACTTATGTAGACAAGGTTTAGGGATAATATCTTGGTTTATCGTCTTTATCCCTTTCATACTTATGACATTAATTATTAGTATTTTACTCTATGTGTTTGGTTTAGATCCAGCAACGGGTCGTTTAAAAATATATGCCCCGCCGAGAGAATTTAAACAGGATATGCGTGATTATCGTCAACAAAGAATTATGGTGGGCGGAGTACCAGGGGGTTCTCAAATGCCAAGTATTCCTACGGTGCCAGGAGAATATAATGATTATTATAATCAAAGAGATGGTGGTAGAACCAATAATTATGCTCGGGGAAGTGATAGTGAGCGCGATCGTTACAATGACGGTTATGCCCGAGGAGCAACTGTGCCAAGTGTGCCTGGAAGTTATGCTACACGAGCAACTGTGCCTGGTGTGCCTGGGAGTTCTGCTACGCCCGCAACTGTGCCTGGTGTGCCCGGGGGTTCTGCTACACCCACAACGCAAAATACTGGAGGTCAAACGGATAGTCAAGGATGTTTGACGGGTGCCGGATATGCGTGGTGTTCTGCCTTGGGGAAATGTGTTGGTCCGGGGCATCCTTGTTTGGCAGATAAATCTCTTAAACCATTGTTGAAAGAAGGATTTGCTTGGCCAAGTATTAAATTCCCCTCTTTTAATATTGCAGCACCTTTATTTAAATTGCCAACCATGTCAACTACTTTTGCTTATGATGGTGGTTCTATGCAATTGCCAATAGCTACGGCAACCTCTATGGGGTGTGCAGGAGCGTGCTAATTAATAATTCATACATTGTTTACATAATATTTATATAAACAATGGGATAATCATGTTGAGACGCACTTACCTTGTAGTTTAATGGGTCCTATACCCCATCCTGTCCCAACACATCTTCCACCTCCTGAGCATTGCAAAGGTAAATATGGATTACACTTCATATTTTTACTTGTCCAACCAAAACGTGTTTTCTTTGTTTTCTTCCCCCAAGTACCAAACCAGCCACCGCGGCGAGTACGGCGGCGACGCCCTCTTCTTTTTTGCCGACGACGACGTTTGCGACGGGTGTTTCGCCGGCGGCGGCGGCGGCGCGGGCGGCGGGGGGTGCGCCGACGTCGCCCACCTTTCTGATCTCCATATGCATTTGAAGATTTAGTATGTCTTAACAGCGCTTCATTGATAGCATCTGTAACTGCATTTTGCGCCGCTCGCTGCGCAGCCCACTCACCGTATGGCTTCGGTGGTAGCGGAGGTGCTGCGGGAGCAGCAATGACAGTAGGGCGTTCCATAATAGCATTCTTTAGCTGTGGATCGATGGCAATAATACGAGTTGGTGTTTGATAACAACATTGAGTAATGAGACGTATAACATGTTTTAAATAATTAATTGTCGCATCATCAACCAGCATTTTATTACGGTGGACTGTTCTCGCCCACCTATGAAGACAGTTTATAAATATTACGCCAACAGAAAACATATCTATTCTTCGAAAAAGACTTCCTACACTTGGTATATTCCAATGAAGATTTTGATTAAACCATTTTTTCTTATTTGGTCTTACGAAATTCCCAGCTGTCGTTTGTTCTAACATACAGGTGTTCATAAAATTAATTAAAAACATATCTCCCGTTACGTGTATAGCGTCCAATGCGTCGCCACGCGGTCCAGGTAGAACAAAAAGTGTTTCATCTTTCATCTTCGCAATCTCTACCAGAAGTATCATATCTGTCACGAGATCCGATTGTTTTATAAATTGAGCATTATATTTATTTGTTCCTATAAAAGGTCCATTCCAACCTCCATCAGGAGCTTTGCTATCTGATTGCCGCCGCCAATTATCTCTAAATTTCTTAAACGTTAAAGGGGCACCATCTGTACCATCAGGTTTTGGAAAGGACCGCGCTATAAAAAATTGTACTACTGAGGGCCAAATAAAATACATGGTATAGGGAATCATTTGTACTATCCCTCCAAGCGCCTTTCCTGATGATAATATGTATTTATGGATATCCCCGTACTCGTATGTTAATGTCTGCGGTGTAATGGTATCTATTTTTGTGCAATCCCCTAAATCTATTATTTTAAATTTGCCACTTGGTGTATCAAGGGCATTGGGTGTTTTGATATCGCTATGAATTATATTTTTTGCTCGTAACATTTCTATACCTTCAAAGATGTTAATGATGCCTTTTATAGAATTCTTAGGAAATTTTGTCCCTGACGATCTGGTAAATAATTTATGTAAGTTAATGCCTCCAACTTCGGTTACCACTTGGGATTTCATTGGGGTTTCCTTAATAGCTTCCGTCAACCATGGATTACTCGCAGGAGAACTACTCAACCAATCATTGTTGTTATATGTTGCCCATTCTTTCTTCAACACATTTTTATCTATAAAATAGTTACCCAGTGGTATTATAAAATGCTCTTTTAATTTATCAAAATTATCGGGGAATTGTGATTCAAAAAACAATTTGATAGACGCTTCGTTAGCAGCCTGATTCGCTTGTTTGTTGTCGAAATGACCCTTATCCAAGAAAACCTTACTAACATATTGAGCAGGTGGTAAGAGAGGTGTCCCCCCCTGTGCATCAATCGCCGGTAATCCGGGTTCTCCGTAGACAACACCATATGCGCCAGATCCTAATCGCCGTCCTCCTTTCTGTTTACAAGGCATATATACATATACTTAAGAATTTAATAATTACCTCCTCTTACGACGGCGACGCTTCCCCCCTTGTTGGGCTGGTGGGGTACGTTGTTGGACAGCCCTATATCCATTGGGATCGTAGAGTTTAAGATCATTAAACAACATTATCTCGTCATATGTTGGTTCTCTCTTGCCTTGATTTACTTTCCAAGCCTCAAATATAAATGTTTTATATTCAGGTGTTGTCATAAAATATTTCCATCGCGCTCTATTGAATACCGCTATATCCACAAGTTCTTCATGGGTCGATCTACGTTCTTGGTTTTGTGTTACCTCTAATTTCTGTTGCGCTGCCGCAGCCAAACGTAATTTTTGGTCATGATCTACTCGCCTGTCTTCTTCTTTCTTTGCTTTTCTTTTTTTTCGCGTTTTATTTTTACCGCTGAAAAAATTCAAAAATCCTCTCCCGCGTTGTTTTTTACGCGTCCGCCGGTTCCGGGCAGCCCTGCGTCGTTTGCGCGTTTTGTGGCGCGCTGTGTGGTGCCTTTTTTTACGCGTTTTGCGGCGTTTGCGCGCTCTTCTTCTTCTTCTGTATCCCCCAAAATGCATTCCGTTGCCTGATGGAGCTGTTGGGAGTGCAGGTTTCCCTGGCATAGATGGATTATTTACCCCAGAAGGATTCTGGGGAGAACTTGGGGGCACGGGTTTACTTGGTGAGTTAGGTGAAGCGGGATTGTGTGGTGTATTAGGTGGGGACCCCTTTCCCGGCGCCTTTACGGAAGCAGGAGGTTGTGCTTGTGCAACTGTTGCAGGTTCTCGTATAGGGGCTGGATTTGTAGGTGATGTAGGTAATGCGGGGGGACTTGGAACACCCCTCTTTGATGAACCGACTGGTGTATACCAACTATTTCCCATATATTATATTATGCTAAATTAATATTTTTTCATAATATTTAAAAAAAAAGGTATATTACATATATAAATGCTTTATGAATTCTGTTATTATCTGGCTATTGTAGGAACGTTTGGGTTGTCTTTTGTTAGCGGAACATATTATTTTAACCGCCCTCTTTTTAATGATATGTCACGACGCGCCGCTTGGAAGGGGTTAGGGGTATATCATGATGTTACGACATTTATTTCATATATTTTGGAGGAAGAAGAAGAAGAAGATAGCGATGATGAAGATGAATTTGAAGATGCAAGTAAAAACACAATTTTATCTTATACAACGCACGATGGTAAAACTGCTACCCTGTCTTATATACCACCCATTAATGATCTTCTTTTCTTCAAAAAAAAAATAGAAGGAGATATATATTGCAAACGTATTAGCGAAAAGGAAGATATTTCTAATTTACAGATTGTCCCAGTTAAAAAGCAATTTATACAGGTTGAATTAAAATACGATGATAAATCGGTGGATATTCATGAACATCTCCCCCAGTTTTATGTGCAAGATAATCATATTCTTGATGAACTATTTTTAAAATGGTATATGAAATTTTGGTTTTGTCTTGATTTACCTGTGGAATATACAGTAAATATAATTGACAATGATGTAAATATATTTATATTGTCGTCAAGGCAATCCGTTATATTTAAAGACGATAAATATGTTATTGTATCTAAACCAATAGATGAAGATAATACCAAAGAGGAGGAAGAAAAAGTTAATATTGTAAAATAATATAAAAGAAAATAAACTTTATTTGTTATAATGGATGTACAGGAGTTGATAGGAGAAGAATCTGTAAAAAGACCGGAGTGTCCTTTATTTGATAAATGGGTTTTGTGGGCGCATTTACCACATGATACTGATTGGTCTTTACCAAGTTATAAAGATATAATGTGTATGAATTATGCAGAAGATATGGTAAGTTTATATAATTATCTTCCGGAAATTTTGGTTAAAAACTGTATGTTATTTTTGATGCGAAAGAATATTTCGCCGACGTGGGAAGATAAGAAAAACAGAAATGGAGGATGTTTTTCTTATAAGATAAATAATAAGGATGTTTATGATGTATGGCGTTCTCTAAGTTATACTTTGGGCGGCGAAACGATATCTCCGGATCCAAAATTTGTTGCCAATGTAAATGGTATTACCATCTCTCCTAAAAAAGCATTTTGTATTATTAAAATATGGATGGCTACGTGTGATTATCAGGATCCTTCAAAAATAAGAACTTTCGAAGGGTTATCTTCTCATGGTTGTATTTTTAAACGACATAAACCTGAATATTAAATTGATGGTAAGGGTGCGAGACATAATTTAATTTCCCCTAAAGATGCTACTGAATATTTAACAACAAGGGGTAAATCGTTCTCGAGATACATTTCAATGGTATTACAAAGGTTTGTGCACTTAATAAAGTAACCGAGATTTTTTAGTGAAAATTCGCCTTGAATTACTTTTGACGCATCTTGTTTTTGTACAAATTCCATTACGCCATTTGATTCGGAACGGCGAATTTCGGCAAAAGCGAATGGACCCTGGCATTTAAAAATTAATTCATTACCAACTGATTTAATTTCCAACCGTTCTGAAATATTGGAGAGATCACGAATAATTTTTTGAAAGTCGGCGGATGGAAGATTGATGACCGATGAAAATTTAACCCCAGGAACCTCAAGTTCCTCTTCATCTGGTTCAATTAATTTTAACTTTTGATTCTTACATTGCTTAATATCCCCATTTTCAAATTTTAATCCCAAATAATCCACCACACCCTGACTATACTCTTTTTCTTCGATATAAATAGTTAGTGTATCGTCATTATCAATAGAATTAATTAGCTTGAATAAATGAAACATATTTACACCAATAACAATTTTTGGATATTTACAATAATAAGATTCAAACTTATTGGCATCCAAAAAAAGATGAGCTAATATTGTATGCGATTTATCCATATTAATAATACGTATCCCGTCAGGCTGAAAACTAATATTTGTTTCCAAGAGAATATCTTTCAACGCCGTCATTAATGTTCTAAATGGTGCTATTTGTACAGTTTTAATTTCCAATACATTTGTAGATTCATGGGACTCATTATTGAAACTGCTCATATAAATGATTAATATGCTTGCGTTTAAATGCTTATTTTTAGATATTCAAACGCGCACAATTTATGATTATTATAAGTTATTTAAAAACTATGATAGTAAATAACTTACAACTTATGGCTGAAAAAAAATTACAGATGCTTTTGGACCAATACAAAGAAAGTCCTTCCATTTTGCAGAAAATAGAAGAGTTTATTGAGAATTCATTGCCCAAACAAATTCTCAATGTAGTTGAAAAAGAAAAACGTCATGAATTATTAACTTCTAAAATGGAAATGTATATAACGACTTTTTTTAGTGATCCAAATACTCAGTTTTATTATATTTCAACATCCAACATCTTTATTCACTATATCGACGAACATTATAAAATTATTTCAGAAGATGAAATATGGCATACCATTCTGTCCGATATTTCGTCCAAAAAAGTATTACTTGATTGGAAATATAAGGTAAAAACGCGAATTATAAAACTAATCCGGGAAAAAGATATTTTTCATTCTATTCCCGAATCAGCAACCATCCAATATGTATTGAATTTTTTGACCTCGTCCTTTTTTAAGACAAAGGAGCAATCAAAATATTTCTTAACATGTATTGGCGATTCGATATTAAAAAGGAATAACGGACTTATGCACTTTATTAATCCCATCTATAAACCTTTTATTACAAATATTCAGGATAGCTCATATTTCTTGTTCAATAATACAATATCTCTCGTTGATAGTTTTAAATATAGATATCATGAGCATAACTATGAAACTTCACGGTTACTGCACTTCGATAGATTACCACCACTTGGCGAATATTGGCAACAATTCACCAAAACATATATTTTAGATATTATTATTGTGGCTTGTCATTATTCTAATCGATTTTTATCTTCAGATAAATATCTTGTTCACCATTGTAATGATAACTCGCTACAAGAATATGCCATGTATTTAAAAGATAAAACACAAGATAATATTGTTCAAGATTTTATTGATAGTTATCTTATTGTAGATGATTCATATGAAAATCTTAGTATAACCTGGCAAAATATGTATTTTTTATGGAAAGAATATTTGAAGGCACACGATTTTCCAAATATTATTTTTAAAGAAAGCCTCAAGACAAATTTAATGAACACATTAACTTTTAATGATGATAAAGGATCTTTTATAAAAGTGTCGAGTATTTATTTGAAATATGTACAATTCTTTAGAAAATTCTGGGATGTAACCATCTTTGATGCATCCAATAATATTTTTGAAATTGGCGAATTGTGCTCTATTTATAAAGATTGGCTTAAAAATAATCATCCTGGTGTAAAATATTTGCCAGAACATAAAATGATTGCATTAATACAATATTTTTATTCACAACACCAAATAACTAATGAAAAATATATAAATAATATATCTTCTACATTATGGAATAAAAAAGAAGATATTAAACAATCCTTGTTCAAAATGAAACAACGTTTTACCGATTCACAAAACCTTTATCAAATGTATGAGTTTTACTGTAATTTTATAAAGAAGGAAGGTTTCATATACATAGCTGGAAAGAAGTATTTTGAAAATACCATAAGAGAATTTATTTCACCCGAATATTTTTCTGGAGATACAGTGATCGCGGGCTATTGGAAATAATATTATTTAGCGACGACGGCGGCGACGTCCCCCACGCCGACGACGACCTCCGCGTGAAAATCTTCCTGTTGCTACACTTCTCTTTTCACTAATGGAAACACGGCGTGTGGCTGGCGCAGAACGAGCCTTGCGGCGCTTCTTCGCCGTCCCACGTTTTTTGCCAACGCGGACCCCACCTGGCACGAATTCTCCTTTTTTGTAGCCATAACCAGCTTTCAAAAGGCGTTGTTCTTTCTTCGCGGTGTTGTGTTTCTTACGCGATACAATGCGCCCGTGTTTATTCATCATTAATTTTGATTTATCTAAGAGACCTTGGGTTTGGTACGCAGTGCCGTGGTGTACCTGCGCACGTGTTCCGCGAAGAATTTTGTATGTTTTTCCGTTAATATGGTAAAGTCCGTCTGTTTGGCGTTGGTGACGTTTAGTCATTATATAATTTATAGAGAAAAAAATATCCTAAATAAGAAATAATAAATTGAAGTTATTTAAAAAAATATGTCATATAATATACAATTATGTCCAAATTGTCCGATACCTATCAAAAAAAAACAGATATCGAACATATTTTAGATGCCCCAGATACATATGTGGGTGCAATTGAAGCAGATCAATGCGAAAATTGGTCTTTCAAATGCGATGCCGATAAATTAACGCGTCATACATATACATGGGTCCCAGGTCTCTATAAATGTTTTGATGAAGGTATAGTGAATGCGAAGGATCACCATACTCGTATGGAACAAAAAATTTCGCGAGGGGGGAAAAAATGCCATCCTGTTAAAAATATTGAGATCAGTATTGACAAGAATACAGGGGTAATCACTATGTTTAATGATGGTAACGGGATAGATGTGGCTAAACATCCAGAGTATAAGGTTTGGATCCCAGAACTAATTTTTGGTCATTTGAGAACATCTACAAACTATAACAAAGAAGAAAAAAAGATTGTAGGTGGAAAAAATGGGTTTGGGTTCAAATTGGTTTTGATTTACTCTAAATGGGGTGAAATTGAAACTCTTGATCATACTCGCAAATTACATTATAAGCAAAAGTTTTCCAATAATCTTTCTACTATTGGTAAACCCAAGATTACAAAGGTGAAAAAGACGGAAACTCCTTTTACAAAAATATCCTTTCTTCCGGATTATCAGCGATTTGGGATGGATGCACTTACGGAAGATATGTTTCAGCTATTTCGCAAACGCACATATGATATAGCTGCCGTAACCAATAGATCGGTAAAAGTTAAATTCAATGGACTGTCCCTGCCTGTTAGGTCATTTGAAAATTATGTAGATCTTTATATTGGATCTAAATCAGAAACGAAGCGTTTATATGAAAAAGACGGTGAGCGGTGGGAATATGCAGTTTGTCTTTCACCTCTCGATGAATTTACTCAAGTATCTTTTGTGAATGGTATTTGCACAGGGAAAGGGGGTAAACATATAGATTATATTCTTAATCAGATTGTTAAGAAATTGGTCGCGTATATTGATAAAAAGAAGAAGATTAAGGTAAAACCGGTGACCATTAAAGAACAAATAATGCTATTTGTTAATTGTGTTATTGAAAATCCCACCTTTGATAGTCAAACAAAGGATTATATGAATTTGCCTATTAAAAAATTTGGGTCGTCCTGTAATATATCTGATAAATTTATTGATCAGATTGCTAAGATGGGCATTATGGAAACAGCAATAAGTTTGACAGAGATTAAAACGAGTAAGGATGCAAAGAAAACGGATGGGCGAAAGACGCGATCTATTCGCGGACTTCCCAAGCTTATTGATGCAAATAAAGCAGGGACGAATAAGTCTAAAGACTGTACATTGATTCTCTGTGAGGGAGATTCAGCCAAAGCAGGTATTGTATCAGGATTATCAGCAAATGATAGGAATACTATTGGGGTTTATCCTCTCAGGGGGAAATTGTTAAATATAAAGGATATATCACTGGGTAGAATTAATCAAAATAATGAAATTATAGCAATAAAGAAAATATTAGGATTGGTAAATAATAAAGTGTATTCGTCGAGAGAGGAGGTCACTAAATCACTTCGTTATGGTCAAGTATTATTCATGACTGATCAAGATCTTGATGGTAGTCATATTAAAGGATTATGTATTAATTTGTTTCATTCTTTATGGCATGATCTTTTTAGAATGGAAAATTTCCTTGGATTTATGAATACTCCTATTCTCAAAGCCCGAAAGGGTAAACGTGAGATCTGTTTCTACAATGAGAACCAATATACAAAATGGCGAAATATAAATAATATGGCGCGCTGGCATATTAAATATTATAAGGGATTGGGGACATCCACGGCAAAAGAATTTCGTGAATATTTTGCTAAGAAAAAAATTGTGTATTTCACATATACAGATGGTCCTTGTGATCAATCCTTAGATATGGCTTTCAATAAAAAGAGAGCCGACGACCGAAAAGAATGGTTGGTGAATTATGATAAAGATGCTGTACTTGATACTGATAAAAAACAAGTTCCTTTTACCGATTTCATTAATAGAGAATTAATTCATTTTTCAAAATATGATTGTGAAAGATCAATCCCTAACGGCATCGATGGACTTAAACCCAGCCAACGTAAAACATTGTTCGCCATTTTCAAAAGAAAGCTCAAGAAAGAAGTGAAGGTTGCGCAGCTTTCGGGTTATATTTCCGAGCATTCATGTTATCATCACGGTGAAGTAAGTTTACAAAAGACCATCGTAGGAATGGCGCAAGATTTCACCGGTTCAAATAATATTAATCTACTTCTACCCAATGGACAATTCGGCACACGAATGGCGGGAGGAAAGGATTCAGCATCAGAAAGATATATATATACCCTACAAAATCCATTGACAAAGCTCCTTTTCCCAGATGATGATTTCCCTGTTCTTAATTATTTACAAGATGATGGAACATCTATTGAACCAGAATTTTATGTTCCTATTATTCCGATGATTCTCGTCAATGGCGCCAAGGGCATAGGAACGGGATTCAGCACTGATATCCTGCCCCACGATCCAATACAAATTATAAATTATATTAAGGCAAAATTATCTGGTAAAATATCACTGCCGAAACTTAAGCCCTATTATCGCGGATTTAAGGGAAAAATTTATAAAGCTACCGAAAAAAGATATATATATAAGGGCATCTATAAGGTATTGGACGGCAATAGGGTACATATTACAGAACTGCCCATAGGAGTATGGACTGATGATTATAAACAATATCTGGAAACCCTGATTGAAAAGAAAAATTCGCCCCTCAGGGATTTTGATGATATGAGTACTGATAAAGAGGTGGATATTACTCTCAAACTGAACAAGGGTGTCTTATTGTCACTCTTGTCCAAAAATCTGGATTATCATTGCAATGATTTCGAAAAAAAATTTAAATTATTTGTCACAAGAACAACGACGAATATGCATTTGTTTGATGTTAACCAGAGAATGAAACGTTATGAAAGTCCAGAAGAAATTATTGATGATTATATTCCTGTACGGCTGGAATACTACAGAAAACGCAAAGAATATAAAATTAATCAACTGGAAAAAATAGTGAAAATTCTGCATAATAAAGCACGATTTATTGAAGAACAATGTTCTGATGTGATTGATTTGCGGAAAAAAACGGGGATTATGGTAAAAAATATGCTTATTAGCAATCAGTATGATATGGTTGATAGCAAATTTGACTACCTCACCTCAATGCCAATTTCAAGCGTTATTGAAGAAAATATTTTGAAACTACGTAATGATCGTGATAAACATTTGGAGGTTCTTAAAAAATTACGAGTAACCACTATTAAAAGTTTATGGAAGAAAGAACTAAAGCATTTCTTACAAAAATATTCTACGTTGGATCATTAATTAAATATAAGTTAAAAAGGGTATAAACCTATTTTATATTATATATATATTATGGCAACACAGACTTGCTTTCACAATCAAACCGCGGACATGAACCATTTATGGTTTGAATCACACAAAACTCTTGTTATGAATATGTGCATTGAATTTAATGCTGTTGAACGTTTGGATGAACTTACTAAGAAGTTTCTTGGAAAACCTCTTAAGCTTAAGAAGCTCAAGGATCCGGATAAGCCTAAGCGCACACGCTCAGCATTTTTTTATTTTAGTGAAGAACAGCGTCCAAGGCTTATGGACAAGGTTAGGAAGGGTGGTGGAAAGGTCAATATTGGAAATATATCCAAGCAGCTTGGCAGTATGTGGAAGGCTTTGTCTCCTAAAAAGCGAGAAAAATATGACACAATGAATAAAAAAGATAAGGCGCGCTATCAAGACGAGATGGAGGCTTATAAAAATTGATTTGATTTAAATCATATCGTGAGGTGATATAATACAATGACTTCACGAATGACCAAGATGCGCCCGTCTCGCAACAATACTTCCCGGAAGAAGTCTAATCGCGCTGCTTATAGCGAGTCTATGGTGATGCCCTTAGCTCTATTCAAGTCCTTTGTTGGACCTAAGGATAATATTTCTACTCTTTTGACTGGATATAAGGTGAGTTTGGATTTTTCGCTCACTGATGATAAGAAAAGCGTTGTGCTTTCAGTTACTGCCAAGCATCGCAATCATCTTGAGGTCATTATGACTCGGTTGGTTGATCGGTATAACAAGTTGGTCACTATAACGAACAGTCTTATTGCTGCTGTTAATACAGAGTAAGATTATTTCATTGTTTATTTAGCCACTGAATCCTCCATTCAGAATCTGGTTTTTTTCTTTCTAACCACATTCTCACGAGGCTTTGACACCATACTATTCCTTTTATATATTTGATGATGGGGGGATCATTTCCACATCTCCTCAAGGGAAGTTGTGGATTTCGGTCAACATAATCGTCCCAATTCTCGGCACCCATATTCATATTGCAATCCCGACATATAGGGATAAGATTACCTATTGTATCTTTCCCCCCATTAGCGTGCGAAATAATATGCCCAGCTTGAAATGTATTGCAATATGTAAAGGGTGTAATTTCGTTGAGGTTACAACAAAAACATTTTCCTCTGTGTCGTTTGCCTATATATGTTTCCCACACCTTCATGCGAAGATGCGGATTGATAGATTTTCTTCGCGGTTTTTTAATTGCTATATTGTTAGGGTTCTTCTGGCATTTAACCTCGTGTTCTTCCAGTGCTTTGCGTACTTTATATTGTTTTTGACAGTAAGAACATTTTCCTATTACAGATCGCCGCCCTTTCTTTTTGCACCAAGCTTCATGATTTTCAAGATCATTTTTGAGAACCTTAGTGCTACATTTAGAACAAGTTTCCATCTTTGAATTACTTATCATATTAAGTAATATAAGCTCAATTTTTTAATTATTAATGTATATGGATTTTAGTAAAACAATCTATATTGGAGAAAATAGATATTTAGATGGTCGGTCAATAGTTATTTTTAACTGTGATTCGCCATTTATTTTAACAAAAAATAATGAAACTGCGCTTGTTTCGCATATGATTAAGATATTGCAACATAGTATTGACTTATCTATACAAAATTGTAATATTGGTGAATTTTGTGTATTGGTTAATTTAACCAATATAAAAAAATGTAAGCTTAGTATTAAATTTATTTGTGGTATATCCCGACTACTAAAAACAGCATTTCCCGATAAATTATATAAATGTTTTCTTAAAAAACCTTCGGTACTCTTTCGTTCTATTTATTTAATTGTGCGAACTGTGATAGACAAAGAAACCAGAGATAAAATAGCTATTGTTAAGGATGGGCAAACATTAAAACCATGGTTTTAATTCTAATGTATTTTGCCCTGCCGTGGATACATATGTTGGTGGATCTAATGGAACGGCTAAATTGCTAACATCACTCTTATATTTAATATATGATTCGGCTTCACCACATATCTGTGGGGCAGCATAATTAATAACTAATGTATTTAGAGCATCTACCTGTCCGCCAATATTTGTGGGTAGATTTAAGGCGCTTTGTAAAAAAGTACTTCGCATTATAATTTTTAGTGTATCCTCGTTTTGTTGACCAATAACATATCGTCCTTTAGATAATTGATAAACACCTTCTCTTAAACTATCCTGAAGATTTTGAATATTTTGCTTGTTAAAAAATGCTTTTGACAGAGGTGTTGGTGACCAATTACCTTGTAAGGCATCTTTATAGGTTGTGTTATTTCTTACTGGAATTTTATCGTAGAGAGAAAACGGATCAGGAAGCGGCGTCCCCATTATATGTACTCTTCCATTCATTTATAATATTTTACAAGAAAAAAAAAAAATATTTATTTTTATATATATGGCAATAAAATTCTATAATTTAGTATTTACGATAACCGTTGTTATTTCTATTATTGTTTTAGCTGTAATTGGAATTATGCTATTAGTGGGGAAAAAAGAAGATACTTGGCCACCTGATGTATCTGAGTGTCCAGATTATTGGACAGTTAATCAGGATGGATCTTGTAAATCGCAACCTTCGGTTGGCAACACCGGGACAGGGACTGCGTCATGCAGTACTTTCGACCCTACAACCTGTGGTGGGCAGGGAGGAGCTTGCTTATACAGTGATCTGGAGGCGTCGAACAACACCTCCGGAGCTTTGGCACCGGGTGGACCGAGATGCCGTCGCCAAGCATGGGCAAAAGCGTGCGGAGTATACTGGGATGGGATATCAGATATTAGCGCTATGTATTGTACACAATCTGGCAGCACTGATCCCGGTGGGAACAACGGTGGTGGGTCGTGTGATTGTGCCAAGTGTACGGCTGGTAATTGAATCTATCTATAATATATCATATGAATAATACTGATATATTAGAACAAATATCCTCGCAATATTATGATTTAGTGAATATTATATTTAACTTTGTACCGATGTCCATCAAACGACAATGGAACAAGAAATATCACTCAGAATGCACTACGGAAAATCCAGTACGCCTATATACATTTATGCGTGCAATCATACGTGAAGATCATTATTTTACATTTGATTGTTATCTAAAGAAAAAATACTTTCAATGGAATAAACCAAGACCATGGTTTTATAAAAATATGAAGTTTCCTAATTATATAGAATTTATTCGTTATTTTTGTCAAAAGAATAATAGTGGTAAATGTCAGCAAAAATTGCTTTTATTTGAAGGCGAATTAAAGCCAAATAATAAAAAAAAGTATAAAAAAATAAAAGTAAGAAATATAAGATGGAACAATTAAATATAAATCATATATTAGACCGGGATGCAGGCGAAACAAAACTCATTGAATGTCTTGACTATTTTGAAAAGAATAAGAATGCTCTTCTCACAAAAAGAGGTGTATATATATATGGCGCCCCAGGTTCAGGAAAAACTTTTTTTGTTCGCCATGTACTCAAAAAATTAGATTATGATATAATATCATATGATGCTGGAGATATTCGCAATAAGTCCATCATCGAAATGATTACAAAACATAATATGTCTGATAAAAATATTCTTAGCCTTTTCTACAAAAAAATAAAGAAAATAGCCATCATTATGGATGAAATTGATGGAATGAATAGCGGAGACAAAGGAGGGATTAATGCCCTTATAAAACTCATACGCCCCAAAAAAACCAAAAAGCAAAAAAAAGAAAATACAACAATGATACCCATCATCTGTATTGGTAATTACCATATTGATAAAAAAATAAAGGAATTGATGAAAGTATGTAATGTGATTGAACTAAAAATTCCCACACCACCACAAATGACAAATATTCTACAGATACTTATGCCAAAACTAGATCAAAGTCTATGGAAAGATCTCGTCACCTTTTTTCAAGGAGATCTACGAAAATTGGACTCTACATATAATATTTATAAAAAACAACAAGATATTCTTAAAAATAAAATAATCCAAAATATATTTCATCCAATGGTTCTAAATGAAGATACCAAACAAATTACCCATAAACTATTAAATAACTTTTTCACTATTGACCAACATTCTATGGTTATGAATGAAACCGATAGGACAAGTGTTGCGTTGCTCTTTCATGAAAATATCATAGATGTGTTGGAATATTTTCCAAAGGAAATTGGTATTAATTTTTATATTAATATTTTAAATAATATTTGTTTCGCCGATTATATTGATCGCATTACTTTTCAAAAGCAAATATGGGTATTTAATGAGATGAGTTCTCTCATCAAAACTTTCTATAATCATCGTCTTTTTCATAAAAAGAATGAAACATATAAAATAAAATTCAATCCACCAGAGGTTAGGTTTACAAAGATTTTGACTAAATATTCTACCGAATATAACAATATGCTTTTCATTCATAAACTCTGCACTCAACTTAGTATGGATAAAAAAGATTTATACGCCTTCTTTCTAAATCTTAGAAATAAATATGAATATGATGAGATATATGAATTATTTAATGACGACTGTCACGAAATAACCAAGCTGGATATAAATCGCATATACCGATATATTGATTACTTTACTGGAAAAACGGGAATATGATTATATATATATATATATATGTCTGGAAATTGGAGTGAACTGATACGTTTGGATGAACTTGAAGATCAGGCTGAACGCGAAGCTCGCGAAGGTTATCATGGAGACGCCGCCGCGGCGGACGCTGTGGAGCGGCAGCGTGCCCAATCTGCCGCGGACGCCGCTGATTTGGCTTCTTTAGACAGTTTTCTTGAAAATCAAGACGCCGAAGCAGATCTTAGAGCTCGTTTTGCGGCGCTTGGAAGGGTAGATCGAGGTCCAGATTCCGCTTGGGCACGTGAAAAGCGCGCTCGATTCCGTGGTCCCGTTCCGACGCGGCGCGAAGAAAGGCATCCAGAAGATTATTTTGACCAAAACGGAAATGCCGCCGAACCTGTTAGCGAAATTTCTTGGAATGAAACTAATGACGAATTACAAGACTGTAGAAGGATATTTGGGGATGATCCAAGAGAGGGCACATATACTGCTGCAGCTGTAAATATTTTTAGAAATAATGCTATCGCTGCCGGGCGGCGGAGGACTGCCGGGCGGCGAAGGGTTAAACTTTTAACAGATGTAGAGCGGGCAAATATGCGGATTTTAGCGCAAAAATGTGATAGAGTGCGTTTACTTCCTGGACATATTGGGGGACGCAGGCGCACCAAAAAACGCAGGCGGCGCAGGCGCACCAAAAAACGCAGGCGGCGCAGGCGGCGCAAAACGCGCAGGCGGCGCAAAACGCGCAGGCGGCGCAAAACGCGCAGGCGGCGCA
>Ga0115002_10000458_pt1 | contig 58347 bp, 56 predicted proteins | sample ArcticOcean_MG_C_8_FD_89576 | JGI IMG/M metagenome (GOLD analysis project Ga0115002, IMG submission 89576) | Marine microbial communities from western Arctic Ocean - ArcticOcean_MG_CB11_86 | ecosystem: Environmental > Aquatic > Marine > Oceanic | place: Arctic Ocean: Canada Basin | collected... | reverse complement strand
TGGCAAAACTTTTACAATATGTTCAGACCACATACGGCACATGATGGGAAAACACCTTATGAAATGCTTAGATTGAAGCTGAAAACTAATTAAAACTGTAAACCATAGTCCAAGATATCACAGCTACTTCAACTTGAGCAAAACAATTTGTACCAATAACTACTACCAAAAATACAACTAAACCAAGTGAATACTTCATCATAACTACCTTTCATGTTTTATTTTAATACCTTAACAGTAAAATCAACTTCATAAAAACCTCCGACCCAATTACACCAAATTCTCTCACACAGGAACGGATACCTATTTGCTAATGTGTTTATTATCATATTCAAAGTTTTTAGCACTCCCTTTTTCCATGACTTTTTGCGATCGATCACCTGTGGAGGCCACCAAACTAATTTTGCTTGTTCAACCTTTAGATTAATATCGGGCAGATAATTTGGATGACCAGTAAGTTCATGTAAATCTTGGTCATAGTGTTCAAATGTCCTCGTGCTGTAGATATGTTTATGGGTAAGATCGTCACTAAAAGCGGGATTTGAGAAATGTGGTAAAATCAGCCTTACAGATGCTCCATTTCTACATACTCGCCAGATCTCTTCAAGTACTTTCAGATTATCCTGAATATGCTCTAAGGCATAACTCGAATATATTTCATCAAAAGAATCGTCTTTGAAAGGCAGAAAACAGGCATCTGTCTGAACGTCTATCCCATTTGATTTCAGAATATCTATCCCGACAAATCCATCTTTTTTATGGTATGAACATCCCAAGTCAAGTTTACTATTATTCATACTCATTTATCTAGGTCTTTGGTAATATTTTGCTTTACAGGTTGAAGATCGAATTTCACCTCGTAAAATCCTCCAACCCAATAACACCAGATTCTTTCACAAATAAAGGGACTTTTATTGGCAATTCCAGAAATTATCCTATCAAATATTTTTAGTATATTTCGTTTTACAAAGCTCTTTGAATTGTAAATTCTCTCTGGCCAATAAACTAACTTAGCAGATAGGGTTTTTATATTCACCTTGGGCAAGTATATGGGAAATCCGGCTAATTTCGCATACTCCAAATCAAAATATTCGAAACTTCTATAGCTGAAAGGTCTTATATGCGTCATATCTGCCCAATAAGTGTGATTAGAGTAATGTGGTACAATAATTGTGATATTACCAGTAGATTTGGATACTCGATATAGCTCAGTCAGGCATTTATGCGGATCTTTGACATGCTCAAAAGTATGACGAGTGTGAATTAAATCAATTGTTGAATCACTAAATGGAAGAGATTCCATATTTGCCACTACATCCACTGATGGTAACGGATCAAGGTCAACCCCAATATATCCTGGGAGTTTATGGATGGAACATCCTATATCAATAGATATCATAGTATTAGATTTATAATCAGTGCTTATTATTATTAATATAATTATTTCAAAATCGACGAGATGCGCCAATAGTGAAAAATATAAACACTAATTTCAATTATTCCAAGCGATTTTACAAGTTATAGGTATTATTTATGAGGCGATTCTTGCAGTCTCAGCAATTATCATCTGGCATTTAATCCTTGTCGTGCTTAGAGCAAACGTTTACCCTATGAATAAGATATGGATATCAGGGAGAATGCCAAAAACTGAGAGGAGACATGAACATCCAGATGACAAAGAAGTGTAATTTTTTCTTTGGAGTATAAATTACATTATCTATTTCAATATTGAATTATTCTCGGTAAACCTATTATCTGGCACTTTGCAGAGGTCTGCAAGTGAAGTTTCTTCAAGAAATTTATCAATGTAACCTTGAGGACCCTTCCATTTTTCATGTATTGGACACTTTTCAGTAGATTCGCATTTTCCGTATCCAAAAATGCAGCTACTGGAAACAACTGGTCTGTCAAACATAGCTGTAATTTCTTTTAATTTTAAACTATTTGGATCTGCTAACAGCTCAAAACCACCACCTCTGCCACGGGTGGATGATACAACTCCCTCGGCAGCAAGTTCTCCCAATAATTTTACCAAATATGGTCCCGGTATCGATTCTTGTTGTGCAATAATAGTACTCAATATAGGTCCCTCCTCCCTATGCTCCTGAAGGTAAATCAGAGCGCGCACAACGTAGGACCAAGCTTTGGAAAATATCATAGTTTCACCTTTGGATAATTAGATCACGTTATCAATAAGCTAACAAGAATCATTATTTTTATCAACAGTTATATTTCATTTTGGAAGATGGTATTCTATTGGTACAAACTTATCGTGATAATTATATGATGTAAATAATTACTTGTGAAATAATTTAGTCCTTTAATTCTTAAAAAAATACTTTTACCTTGTCCGAAATATCATTATTTTTTATCTCATTATTGAGACGATCAATCAGAGCAACACTTAGCAATTTACCCTGTCTAAGTAGATATGAGCCATTTTTCTGTAGTATATCTTCCGCAAGCCTGTGCTTTGTTTTCAACTTTGATAGCTCAATTTCTTTAATGATAAAGTCTCCGCCCTTCGCTCGATCTCTATCATGACAACTGAAGCTACTTTTGTAATATCAGGGTCATAGCGGAGTTCTGCATAACTATTTATATGTTCATGACCTACTTCCCCGTGCTCAAGCATTTTTTTACTTTTGCTACAACATTTATAACATCAACCACAACCAGAGATAGGTATGACATTTCAATATTTTTTTCTGTACTACAAAATTATAATCTCAAATGTAAATTCAAAAAAGATTAACATAATCAAACTCATTATCTAATCACCAAGAATTTACCCACCTCGAACTCACCGGTTTTATCGCCATCCCATTTCTCTACTGTAAATAAATATAATCCCGAAACGACTTGTTGTTTATTACGGGAATTCAAATCCCAAAATTCTGCAAATTCTGCTGCCCAGCCAAAGTTCAGGTCACCACTTATGTTGTGTGGTACCATTGCAACCAAGTCTCCAGAAAGAGTGTAAATTCGAATTAAGCATTGGCGCGGGAGATTATAGAAGCCTATTCTACGATCAATCTGTGGAAAGAAATCCACAGTTCCATCATCACGATTTTCCCATGATATTCCTCCACCATGTACAGAGGTATAATCTTCCGATACACGATATGGATTAGGAACTACTTGCACCTTATTTCTTTCGTTTCCGGATGGAGCTACGTAAATCATGTTCGCGCGTTTCGCAGATTCAAGCGGTGGTGTACCGGTTTTATAGTCACCATAATCGAAGGCTGTTACGGCATAATATTTTGGTACCATCGGGTGTGCATCGCGAATAACATAATAATAATTTCTCGTATCTGGGTCATAATACAAGTCATCACTGCCATCCAATCCTATATTACGCCCGACACCTTTTCTATATAGCCTGACACCATTTACAATCGTGTCAGCAGGGACGCTGTTTTCATCAAGTTCTGGCTTAAAACTAAGTGAATCAGTGGCGTTGTACAGTGACCAATTTATCAAATCAAATTCATCTAAGAATGAAAAATCACGTTCTAGACCAGAATTTGAGATATATATACGATAACCTTCAAAATCCTTCTCGCGTGAAAATGGATCAAGATATTCTTCTGCCTCTGAAGGGAATTTGTTCCAAACCAAAGTAACCCAATTATCCAATTCATCATCACCAATCACTAATGTCTCGCTGCCCCGAGTAACCGTTACAGGCTCGGTAAGTAATTTTAGTGCAGGAACAGGTGGAGGCGGTGGACCCTGAAAATCGGGGACTCCATCGCCAAAGTCAAGAAGTCCGTTTGAGCGCGTATATGTATACTCTTCTGGTCTCTCAAATGAGTCCTCAACTTGTGAAAGATGACCATCATTTTCGCCTGGATCTGGACCAGGATAGATGTACTCTCTTCTAATTCCACCTTCCCATTTATATGCTGGTGCACCTGCTTCTAAACCATAAAGACCATCATCACCGAGATCTTCTCCAAACCAGCCATCACCGGTATCTAATATGCCATCCCCTTCAGATCCATCTCTGTCGAGTGTCCCTACCACGTGGTCATTCCCCCAGTCGTAAACTGGAGTGTCAACCATTGGATTATCATAAACTCGAGCCGCCCAGTCCGCATTATACCGTAAGCTGTTGAAATCATATCGGGTTGGATCAATAACTTGGTTGTCTGGCTGGGGTTGATTTCTGTTGTGAAAATTATCACCGGCTATATATGCAATTGTCATAGAGAATTTTTCTCCTGGATTAAGGCGATAAATTCTTTTACCAGATTGATCTATATGATCGAATATACCCAGTGGACCCCACGAAAGCAGGTACCTCGTATCAAATCCTTTGGCTACATCATTAACCCGTTCTTCTGGCGTATCATCAGTTACACCAGGTACTTTCCATTCGTGGGTCTCCAATATTTCCTCTAGATTCCAACGATTTCTAATTACGTGACTATTTTCCCTGATGTACTCCTCGTTGTTGACATAGACTTGATCATAATCAAATTCTCGATTAGACAGGATAAAATATTTGCGTGCATCCCCCATTGGTGTACCAAAAGTATCCGTCCACCCACCAGGTGCACCATCATCGCTCCATGCAGGACCAAAGTCAAGCTCGGGATCCCCGTGTGATATCCACCAGTTGAAAGAGGTTCGAAGCTCAGGATTTGGAGCTCGGACAACCCTCACACCCGTAACCCCCGGGGTAGTAAAATCGCTACCACTTGAAACTGCCACCGGTCTTCCATCATTATCCGCAATCCAAGCAGTGTTAATCAATGAAGAGTCTAAACCACCGTCTGGACGCTCATAATAAAAATAGCGTTGAAATCCACAGACATCGTCCATAAACCAGTTGCTCGGTTCACCTCGCCAGCCCACATCCGCATCAATATATAGACCAACATACAGGTTCTTCAGGTAATTGCCGGCAATGTTTTCTATCTCCCAGTCAATGATGATAAAGTTCTGAGCGTAATTGTAGCTCCATGCGTAGGACTTCTGACTTACCTTAACACCTAATGGATAGTGAGGACCATCAATCGGATCATTGTTTACATAGAAGGACTCCGTAAGGGTGTCGCTGTATGTTATCTCAAAATCCTGCTCGGATACTGCACTTGGATCTGTGACGTATTCTCCAAGCCTGTTCCAGGCATTTGGTCGCGTTGACTTTTCTACTATCCGTCCGACTTCGCCTTCAGCAGGATAAAACTCATTTACTCGTGGGGCAATCCATCCATCGGTACCGGTGGAAACCCTTGGAAATTGATAGCCTTCTTCCTGAACCATCGCACCAAGCCAAAGGGCTCCTTGGAATAAGTATTGTACACCAGAGTTTGCGGGATATTCACATTGTGGAGCCCAAGTTCCTGGATATTCGGGGTCATCCATTCCTAAACTTCCCCAAACTGAACGATTGCCAAAAAATCCCCAGTTTGTAAAATTCATCCAAATATTCCCCACCCGATGGACACGATTCTGAGTGTTTGGCGCAGATAATGCTGTGCGTACCGGTCCTTTAATAGGCTCTGTTTCCTCTTTGGATTCAAGCTCTGCCAGGGCACTTACAGCCAGAGATATCAGGGCAAATGATGCAAAAAACCAAACAAAATATTTATTTCTCATACAGTACTCTTTCCAATCGGGTTTTGATTACAAAATGTAACAACTAAGTTACAACTCTACTTTTTTGAGGTTTTCATATTAGTTAACATTAACCAATATCCTACCTGTCCACAACATCCTGCGATCTCTATTTTTCAAATATTCAGCCAGCAACAATCTGGTATCGGGTATTACCAGCAGATCAAAAACTTTTTTATCGTTCACTATTATTTTCATCGGCTGATCCAGCCTTACCATATTGGGATGCAAATAAATTTCGAGCTGACTGACGCGTGATGATTTTATGAAAATACTGTTACCTACTCTAACCACCTCAACAGCACCCGAGGGCGTGTTCCGTGGAAAAGCTTCGTATTCAGTGGCATCAGGAATCATGGTAGTCAAATCTAATTCGCTACCGTCACGCATAACCCTAATAACCATCTTATTACCGCGTTTGGTCTTGCTCTTGGCATTGCCAAGATCCTGCATTTTGACAATTTTATTGCCGTCCATGCCTATCACCAAATCGCCTGCCAACAAACCCATTGCAATCGCTGGAGAATTTTCCGATTTGCTCAGCGACTCAACGCGGACACCCTCGCCTTCAAATGATCGGTCAGCCATGAACCCAATAGTGATACGATCATCGGTCATTGTATAATTGAATTCTTTATGCCAATCCGCTCTGTCTAATGATGTATCTAACTCTGTGATATTTAACCAACTATTTTTCCCGTAATCGAGATCGGTACATTCCCAATAGATTTTTGAAGGATACAAATTACGCCTGACCGACCTCACTCGATCAACCATAAAAGCTGATTCTTCTGGAATGTAACTCCAATCGTGCTTAGCTGTGTCATAAACCGTGAATGACATTTCTACATCCACTTCATCTATGATGTATCTCATTAAAGGCATTAACTTAGCGGCTGGATATAGTCCATCACGTCCGCCATTTACCGCAAATTGATTGTTCGACCTGAGATTGGGAATAAATGCCTCCGAACCGCTGACTTGAGTTCCAACATCAGGACGACCAGACCAAGGAAAAAACAGTGCAAAATCATCTGGCTGTAAGAATGCGTAATGATAAGAACCAGATCCGCCATCCGAAAAGCCTCCCATGATGATACGATTACCATCTATATTGTAGCTCTGCCTCAGTTTCCTGATTTGCCAATTGACGTTCTCCATCCCAGCTTTGTCCCACCATGTGAGGTTAAGACGACCCAATGGTGCTAATACCAGCCACCCTTCCTCTTCAGCCAGATTAATAATGAAGTGTTCATCAAAATATTCGTTTATATCGTCAATAAATTCATTGCGACTCACCCCCCCGTGCAACCAAACCACTAATGGGATTTTAGTTGCGGGATCATAGCTTTTTGGAATGTACACGTAGTATGGAGCAGTGAGTGAATCGTCAATTTGGTGCTCTTCTCTAATATATGACCCAACACTTCGCGGAATGGGGAATGCAGAAAAGTTTGTTATTCCTCTGATTAGTTCATTGGTAGGCAGTTTTGCAATCTCATTCAAGTGCTCTTCAGAAATGTTTTCGCTCAATATCAGCTCTTTAATAAGCTCTTTAATAAGCTCTGCTGTTGAGCCAGACATTGATTCAGCTTCGCTTTGAGCAAAATTGAATTGAATGGTATTATCAATATTAGATAAATAAACAATGTGCAGTATTTAATCATTATTTAAAGCTCATACTTTTTAGGTGATCATTAATTATATCTTCATGGTCAAACACAATATTTTTTGGAAGATTTGAAGTTGAAAAATATACAGCCTCTGCTGCATCATCTCCGCCAATTGGATCTCCTTCAGCGTGGGCACTGAAAGCAATGGACACCGTGTGAAATCTTGGGTCACGATTTGGATTTGAATATACGCCCACTAACCTCAAATCAGTAATGCTAAGCCCGGTTTCTTCAAGGGCTTCACGGGCTACTGCCTCTTCGACAGTTTCGCCTATATCGACAAATCCTCCCGGCAGTGCCCAACCGTGGGGTTCGTTCTTGCGACGGATTAGCACAATTCCTCTACCATTGCTAATTACAGCGTCCACAGTCAATCTCGGTGTTTCAGGTGGCCAGATATTCTTCCTTAACGCTTCAACCCTTAACTTTAATTATCAAGGTATAAGTTAACACATTAATTGGTGACCTCACAACGTTTTATGGACGGTGGACTATTTGATACTGATAATATTTTTATAGTACTATTAGAATGCAATCTGAAATATTGATTCTATATGGTTATATAATATTGAAAAATATGAATCTCATAATTATTAGTTGACAGACAGATACTAATGTATGATTGCTATTTCTCATGATAATTGATTATATTAATAGGCTTTGAAGAAGTTTAGTATGGTAATAGAATGGATGCTGTTTCTCTAAGATTGGCGAGAGTCATTCAGAACGTACGCACTACACTAATTTCAGCCGGGCGCGATAATGACTCGGTTACAATTGTAGGCGTAACAAAGGCTCTCCCCTATCAGATGGCTGTGGTTGGAGTGCAAAATGGTCTTTTTGACCTAGCGGAAAGTCGTGTGCAGGAAGCTATAGAAAAAATTCCTGCTACTGAAAATTTTCTGCGGGAATATAATGTGGATTTTTCACAATTGACATGGCATATGATTGGGAAACTTCAATCTAATAAAGCTGCCAGAGCAGCGCGCTTGTTTGACGTTATACACTCTGTTGAAAGCCTGAAACTGGCTAATATATTATCGCGAACCGCCAAGGATGAGGGTAAAACGTTACGAGTATTCATCGAGGTTAATACCTCCGGTGAGTCACAGAAAGGCGGAATCAGCGTTAACGCAACATCAGACTTTGTTGCCGAAATAAGTGGTTTGAAAAACTTGTATATCGAGGGGTTGATGACTATTGGTCGAAATAGCGAGGATGAACACGAGACCAGAACATCATTTCGACTGTTGCGAGAGCTGAATGAAAATATTTCAGCAGAATACGGTGATTCGCAATATGGACAGCAATTGTCAATGGGGATGAGCGGAGATTATCCGTTAGCAATCCAAGAGGGTTCAACTATGATACGAATTGGTAACGGTATATTTGGACCGCGAGCATAAATGGAAAAATTGAAAGTCAATAATATAAATTATTTACGAGTTAATTTTGTTTAGTCCGATTGAAATAAAAAAGTATGAATTTGGAAAGTCGCTGCGTGGGTACGACACGACTGAAGTCCGTGGCTTATTGGAATCTATAGCCAACGAATTAGAGCAACTATTAAATACCAATCGGAATCAGACTTCCGAATTAGATAAGCTGAGAGCTGAAGTAGCCACCTACCATAGAGTGGAACAAAACATGAAAGAAGCTCTCGTAAATGCACAGGAAGCACAACGTGGGGCACGAGAAGATTCTTTACGTGAATCTGAGCTGATAAGGCGCGAAGCGGAGCTTGCTGCTGAAAAAATAGTCCGAGATGCCAATGTGCGCGGAGAAGAAATACGTAGAGAAATTGAAACCTTGGTCAACCGTCGAGATTTGTTTGTCAGAAAATTGAAAAGCTTAATCAGATCTGAGCTGGAGTTGATTGAACTGTTGGAGGCAGCAGATTCAGATCAAGAAGAAGTTAAGGCAAGTGGCGGCGAATAATAATAGCACCGAGGTTTCGCTATACGATAGTATCCAAACGGCGGTGGGTTACATCCGTCAAAAAGGATATAATGGTACACCTGATGCTGCTCTGATATTTGGGAGTGGCTTGGGCGAGATAGCATATGAAATGGGTCTTGATAGAGAAATCCCATATGAAGATATTCCCGGATTCGTCTCGACTACCTTAGAGTTTCATCGAGGCAGAATGTTGTTTGGTCAAATATCGGGTGTTGAAATCGTAGCTATGGATGGCAGATTTCACTATTACGAAGGTTATTCTATGCAGGATATTACCTTTCCGGTGCGAGTGATGAAAGCACTTGGAGCGAAAAAATTGCTGTTGTCCAACATCTCCGGAGGGCTGAACCCGGGATTTGTGGCGGGTGATATTGTATTGATCTCGGATCATATCAATATGATGGGTGGCAATCCGCTTATTGGGAGAAACGATGAACGTCTTGGGGCACGATTTCCCGATATGATTGAGCCATACAGCAAGCGATTGGGCAGGTTAGCCGAACAGTATGCGATGAGAAGCGAGCTTATTTTACATAGCGGTGTCTATCTTGCGCTTACAGGTCCTTGTTTTGAAACACGAGCAGAATATCGGATGCTGCGGAGTCTTGGAGCTGACCTTGTTGGTATGTCCAGCGTTCCTGAGGTGATAGTTGCAGTACACGCTGGTCTGGAAGTCCTTGGGCTGAGCCTTGTTTCTGATGAGTGTTTCCCCGATTGTCTCCAGCCAGTCGAAATTGAGCTTCTCTTAAAAAGAGCGAGTGTAGGCTCGAAAATAATTGCAGGACTCTTTCAATCGGTATTGAAAGATCCAGATTTTTAATATTTAACCGAATTAATGAGCGAAAATAGTTTAATGAAGTATTGGTCAGAACATCCTGAAGGTAAGCCAGTCGAAGTAAGTAGCAAGGTAGATTTTGCCGAGATCGACCACAAAGTATTGAAGCTTTGGGATGAGAAGAACATTTTCCAGCGTACCATCAGCGAGCGCGAAGGCAATCCTGAATTTGTTGCCTATGACGGACCTCCGGGAACGAATGGCAAACCACATATCGGTCATATGATGCAATCGGCATTGAAAGATCTCTGGCCCAGATATAAAACCATGAAGGGCTACAAAGTTCTGCGAAAAGCGGGCTGGGACACGCATGGACTTCCGGTTGAGCTGACCGCAGAAAAAGAGCTTGGACTAAACTCAAAGCTAGATATTGTTAACTACGGAATTGAAAAATACATTGACTATTGCCGTAAAACAGTGATCCGCTATAAGGAGTCTTGGAATATAGCGATCAGGCGAATCGGCAGATTTCTCGACACTAAAGATTATTACGCCACTATGACTACTGATTATATTCAAACTGACTGGTGGGTGCTGAAAAAAGCCTGGGACAAAGGTCTGGTTCATCAAGGACACAGAGTTATGCCACATTGCACCCGCTGCGGAACCTCGCTGTCTTCACATGAAACTGCACAGGGATATAAAGACATATCGGATATTTCACTCTATGTGATGTTTCCGGTTAAGGATCAGGTAAATACCTTTTTCGTCGCATGGACTACTACGGCTTGGACACTCCTGTCCAACGTCGCTCTCGCTGTAAATCCTGAATTGGAATATGTTACCGTCGAGCAAAATGGTCGAAAACTCATCTTTGCGGAGGCTCGGCTTGAGGTAATGAAATCTAACCTCGGGGAATACAAAATTATAGATTCTCGAAAAGGTTCCGAGCTTGCAGGTATGGAATATAATCCGTTGTGGGAGTTTCAGAAATCTGACGAGGGTGGTGCCCATAAAGTGTTAGCGGACGATTATGTGACTGCCGATGATGGAAGTGGTATCGTTCACCTTGCATTGTACGGTGAAGATGACTTCCGACTAATCCGTAACAATAAAATTCCAATGGTTCAGAATGTTGACATTAATGGAATAGTTAAACCACTCGTAGAGCCGTTCGCAAGGCGGTTTTTTAGAGAAGATGGTTTGGATGTTGACATATTAAAAAATCTTCAGGGTAAAGATTTATTATTTGCCAAGCTGAAAATCAAACATTCATATCCTCACTGTTACCGTTGTGATACACCATTGATGTATTTTGCCAAAAAGGGTTGGTTTATAAAGACATCTTCGCTGAAAAAACTGATGCTCGAGGCTAACGATAATATTAACTGGTATCCCAACCATATCAAAAAGGGCAGGTTTGGGAAGTGGTTAGAAAATAATGTTGATTGGGCAATTTCTCGCGAGAGGTTTTGGGGGTCACCGCTTCCAATCTGGACTTGTGATGGTTGTGGCGAACAGGTATGTTTTGAGTCTCTTGCTGAGCTGAGTTCAGCATTGCTGGAGCCATTGCCTGAAAACTTTGATCCACATAAACCACAGATTGACAAGATTAAATTTGCATGTATAAAATGCGGCGAGCAGATGACCCATGAGCCAGAGGTGCTTGATCCATGGTTTAACGCTGGGATCATGCCTTGGGGTCAATGGGGATATCCGGCTGTTGATGGCTCGGAAGAGAAATTTGAAAAACAATTTCCAGCAGATTTTATTTGTGAAGCAGTTGACCAGACGCGAGGCTGGTTTTATACACTCGTAGCAACTTCCACCCTATTGACTGGAAAGGCGAGCTTCAAGAATGTCATCTGTACTGAGCATGTGCTTGACGATGACGGGATGAAAATGTCAAAGTCTCGCGGTAATATTGTTGATGCCAGCGAGGTATGTGATAAATTTGGTGCTGATGCAGTCCGTTGGAATTTTTATTCCAACAACCCATGGACAGTACGCCGCTTTAAGGAAAGTGATGTACGTGAAGTCCTGAAGCAGGTTTTGATCCCATATTGGAATTCATATTCATTTCTCGTAACCTATTTGTTGGTGGACAATTGGAAACCAAGTGAGTCCAATAAAATTTCAACTCAACCGCTTGACCGCTGGATTCTCTCGCGGTTTGAATGGGTACGGCACGAGGTTGAAATTGCGCTGGATAATTACGATGTTGCCAGAGCTTCGGGTGCAATAACTACTTATCTTGATGAATTGACAAATTGGTATATTCGTCGCTCGCGAAGACGTTTTTGGAAGTCGGAAGATGATGGCGATAAGCGAAATGCGTATCAAACTCTCTATACACTGATCTGCAAACTAAATCGTATTTTAGCTCCCTTTGTTCCGTTTACTTCTGAGGTGATCTATCAAAACCTTGAGCGTCAATTTGAGGCAAATTCTTCTGACAGCGTTCATTTATGTTCTTGGGTTGAAGCAGTGCCAACAAATAGAGATATAAACTTGGAAAAGATGATGGCGACCACCAGAAAAATTGTGTCAGCTGCCCGGGCTTTGCGAAACGAGGGTGGAATCAGAGTGCGGCAACCACTTCCCGAAGTGGTGGTTGCAGGATTGGATTCTGAATTAGACTCGAGTTATATTTCTCTGATTAAAGAAGAACTAAACGTTAAATCAGTACGGCATACCTCTGATGCAAGCGAGTTATTCAGCTACGTGGCAAAAGCAAACTTTAAGACACTGGGTCCAAGGGTCGGAGCGGGAATGAAGGAAATGGCAAGCTCGATTACTGCATTAGAAAATGAACAAATTGCCATGCTGGCATCTGGTGTGGAGTTAGAATTGAGCGGGACTAAAATCAATAAAGATGATTTAATCCTCACTGAGCAACCAGTGGACGGTTATTGGGTACGTAATGTTGATGACATTACCGTTGCCGTAGCAAACACAGTTGACTCCAAATTACGTCAGGAATGGCTGGCACGTGAATTCGTACACCACGTACAGAATCTACGTAGAGCTGCCAACCTAAACGTTACCGAAAGAATTCGTATTACATTTTTAAGTAATGCAGAAATAAATGAAGCAGTGCAACAACATCGAGAATATATTTGTAATGAAACGCTGGCTGTCTTGGTTGCTGAGGAAGACCAGATTGAGCATGGTGAAAATGTTGTTGTCGGCGAAATAAATTTAACTTTATCGATCTCAACAATGAATGAAAGAGGCTAATTAATGGTCAAGAAAGACAATCAAATGGATCCAACACCTAACGCAGAATCCACAGTGCGTTATTCACCAGATGATGCAGAGTATTTTCGTGAAATTATTCTGAAAAGACGGGAAACTATGTTGGATGAGATGGGATTGCTTACCGAAGCAACTCGGACTAATGTAAAGGAAACTGGCAGCGAAAACTCAACTTATTCACTTCACATGGCGGATCAAGGTACCGATTCTCAAGAACGAGAAAAAACATTTCTCTTCGCATCTCGCGATGGAAAATATTTGAAATATCTTGAGCGATCACTGGAAATGATAGATAATGGAACTTACGGCAAATGCACTGATTGTGAAGAGCCCATTCAGAAAAAACGTTTGGAACTCGTCCCAACCTCCAGACTTTGCATATCTTGTAAACTGAAAGAAGAAAAAAGTCGCTTGAATAAATGACTCTAAAAAATCCACGATTTTTCCTTTTACTAATAAGCGGTATCGTTACCATTGTAGATCGCCTGTCAAAACTCGCAATCATACATTGGTTACCGCAGGGCAGGGAGATCCATTTATTTGACGGAGAATTGATTTGGATTCAGCATGTGCTAAATCCTGGGATGGCATTTGGGATGCGGCTATTGCCTCCCTTAGCACTGGCAATAGTTTCAGCAGTTGCAGTATTAGGACTGATATATTATATCCTCAAATTCCCACAACTGCCTGTAAATCAGGGAGTACCCTTGGCATTGATCCTCGGAGGCGCAGCAGGAAATATGATTGATAGAATAGTTTACGGTAAAGTCGTAGATTTCATTAGTATTGATTTTCCCGACTTTATTATGCACCGTTGGCCAACATTTAATGTTGCAGACTCCGCAGTGCTAATTGGAGTTTTTACATTAGCTCTAACCACATTCTTCGAGCCAAAATCAAATCACAGCGAAACTACATCCTCTTAATTACAATTTTAACATCTCAATCATTAATTAGCTAAACCCAACTATATTAGGCGTAGGATCAACACTCAATGCGCATTTTTCTTTTGTTATCAACATTGATTACTGAAGCTTACTTGATATAAAATACTATTGTATAATTCGGTAATACCAAATAACTTTTATTAAGTCTTGCTATTTGAGTTAAAAATTTTTAGTTTTCGTCTTAAGATGAAATTTTTGGAACACTTTGCACTTTTCTATTATACTATCATTTGTCTTTAGTAATCGGTCATATTTTTGTCAATAATATTATAAAATTATGAAAATTAAGTTTTGGGGTACAAGGGGATCAATCCCTGCTCCCGGTCCTTTAACAATTAAAGTTGGTGGGAATACCACCTGTCTGGAAGTCCTTACCAGTGCGAGTAGTCGGATTGTTATTGATGCTGGAACAGGGATTCGCAGTCTGGGACTTGAGCTTGTCAAGGTAGAAAATCCACCTCCGATGGTTCTACTACTCACCCATTCACACTGGGATCATCTCGCTGGCTTTACTTTTTTTGGTCCGGCATATCATCCTGCACACTCAATATCATTTTATGGCAACGAAATGGCACAAGAAGTATTGCAACGGGACATATTTGATCGGCATGACAATCGTTATTTTCCTGTAGACTGGGACAATTTCAGAGCAAAAATAAAATTTAACAGTGGTGTATCTGCACCAGAAAACCTTAATGGTGTTAAAATAGAGACCCTCAGCTTGAATCACCCAGGGAACGGATTTGCTTTCAAATTTACAGACAAAGATCGCTCATTTGCACTTGTGACAGACAACGAAATTGGACTAAAGTATGAAGGTGGCAACACTCGTGATGAATTAATAGATTTTTGCACGGGCATCGATGTCCTTATTCATGATGCACAATACCTACCTTCTGAAATTGAAATGCACAGGGGGTGGGGACACTCAACATATGAAGAAGTAGCTGATGTTGCGAAATTGGCTGGCGTACCGCGAATTTATTTTACACATCATGACCCGGAAAGAGATGATGATGGATGTGATCGCCTATTGGAAGCAGCCCGCAAATATGTCATTGATAATGATATGAATATCGAATGCCACCTCGCTATTGAAGGTGCCCAACTTGAGGTCTGATATAATCAAGACTTAAATATTGTTTATATGCAGATCGCTAACTATTGATAATACAATTGTAAAGTCCAAAATTAAATTTCACAGAACCGCTTCGTTTCACAAAAGTGCCAAGAATCACTCCTACTGCTAATATAATGCTTTAAATTTGTTTAGTTATCCAAGTTATCATTGTCGCTGTAGCATCATTTGCACGAGTGATTGCTGTTATAGTATATTTAATAATATTCATCACAAACTCGCGTAAAGGACAACTGCTTGAAGGAGATTAGAAATATATTAGTAACTGGTTCATGTGGACAGATTGGGTCAGAGCTAACCAATGAGCTCCGTGAAAGATACGGTAATAAAAATGTAATTGCAACGGATATATTACCTTCTCAATCTATCGAACCTGGCTCCACTGAGCTGTATCACAGCGTGAACGTTATTGACATTATAGCCTTAGAAAAAATTATTGCTGATTATAACATAGATACCATTTTTCACATGGCAGCAATTCTTTCCGCAAATGGCGAGAAAAATCCACAACACTGCTGGAATGTGAATATGAACGGAACTATCAATATTTTGGAACTCGGTGTTAAATATGACATGACTAGGATCATAATACCCAGCTCTATTGCCGTGTGGGGTAATGGTGTACAAATTGAAAACACTCCCCAAGACTCAATTCTTCAGCCAACAAGCATGTATGGGGTGACAAAAGTTTGTGGTGAGCTAATCAGTGACTATTACGTCCAGCGTTTTGGCTTGGATGTGCGGGGTTTGCGTTATCCAGGAATCATTTCGCATCAAACTCTTCCTGGAGGTGGAACAACTGATTATGCTGTTTCCATTTATTATGATGCTATTGATAGAGGTGAATACACTTGTTTTGTCAAAGAGGATACCCGCTTACCAATGATGTATATGCCCGACACAATTAATGGCACTATAAAATTAGCGGAAGCTGAATTATCAAAATTAAAACACCACTCTAACTTTAATCTAAACTCCATGAGTTTTGATGTGAGCGAACTTGCTGAATCGATAAATAAATACATCCCTGAATTTAAATGTTATTATAAACCAGATTATCGGCAAGAAATAGCAGAGTCTTGGCCAAATTCGATTGATGATACATGCGCTCGTGAGGAGTGGGGATGGAAACCCGAGTGGGATTTGGACTCAATGACAATAGATATGCTCGAGCATCTTGGGCAAAGAAAAGAGCTTGGAAATCTGTTTTAAAATGAGAACATGTTGATAAAACTAATATACATTATAATTATCTGTACTTCTAAAGGTTAAAAATTGGAGGATTTGATTATTTTGGGGAAATTGAGTTTATGAAAAATAATTTTTGTAGGAAATTGGAAATCTCTGTAAAAAGAAAATTAATAAAAATGTATCTAAATCAGAATCGAAAAGCATTGCTATCTATATTGGCGATATTTCTTACTTTCACTTGCCAAGATCTTATCGCAAGACCGGATTTTGACGTTCACCCGCGCAATATAGAACATCGTCTTCGTGCTTTTCCTGCAATCCGTGATAATATGGATGTTGATAACAATGCTGGAGATGAAGTTTTAGTATGGAGCTTAGAGGTGTTACCCGAAGGCGGAGAATGGCCTGATGGTGTTGAATGGCTGACTGTTTCACGAAATGAAGGTGAGGTAAATCCCAACCGAGATCAGCGAATTGTTGTTACTTTAGAAGATGATGACCTTGGTGAAGGGCACTTTTATGCTGATCTTTTTTTTACTACTAACGACCCTACTCGTGAAGAGTACACAGTTCCAGTAGCAGCACACACAGTCGATTACGCACAAATTACGACCGGTTGGCCAAACGAATGGGGTGGTTGGTGGGGGGTTGATATGAACAATATATTTGGCGATATAGCCTGGGGTGATACGCCTTCTATACAACTAAGGATCCGCAATCCTGGCTCCGCTGAATTGACCGTTGATGAAGTCGTATCGAGCAATGGATTCTGGGAATTAGATACAAGCGAATTCGACCTCGACCCGGATGGCAGTATATTAATCAGATTTACATTTTTGGCTGATGAGGTTGGTCCTAACAGTACAACTATAACATCAGAGTCTAACGCATGGGATCCTAGAGAGTTGAACTTTAGAATCATCGCCGCTGTTGATCCAACATTTAGAATGGGCGTAGAGATTCCAGACATCGAAATTGATGAGGATATTGATAATTTACTGATTGTTGACCTTGACTCTATTTTTATCAGCTCAGACCGTGGCATTGATTTTGAAGTGGAAGCTGAAAATTTAAGCTGGGAGATCAATCGATCACATGAATTTTTTCTTTCACCTGACGAAAATTGGAACGGTATTACTAATGTGATTATTTCCACCTCTCGTGAGGACTCGGTGCTTGTAGATACTTTTCAGGTTACGGTGACCCCAATTCCAGATGCACCAAGTTCATTCGATATGTTGGCACCATTAAACGGCGATACAATAAGGTGGGACGCAATTGATGACAGCATGTTTATCTGGCAGCAATCTTTTACAGTTGATGGAGATACTATTTCCTATACGGTCTTGTTTTTTGGAAATGACACGACTATCGCTGTAGAAGCTTTTAACGACACAACCGCTTCTTATGCAATATTAGACCAATTCCTCAACATCGAAAACGGGGGCACTTTTCGCTGGAAAGTTCGGGCAAACGGTGACTCATTAAGTAGAGACAGTTGGTCAACATTCACAAACTATGCACTACCTACCGCAATAAAAAGTGGGGATAAGCTTGTGCCAACAGCAACCTCACTTGTTGATATTTTCCCAAATCCATTCAATAACACTACTACGATCAGAGTTAATTTATCTCAAGCGGGGCATATTAAACTGAGCATATATGACCAGTTAGGACGGGAAATAATAATACTTGAAGAAAAAGCTCTGTCCATAGGGCAACATGTTTACCATTGGCAACCACAAAATCTTGTCAGCGGTAATTATATTTTGAAACTTGAAACTGAAGATAAAATCTACACATACAAAATAGGATTAATCAAATGAAAATCATGATAAAATCTACACATACAAAATAGGATTAATCAAATGAAAATCATGATAAAAAATTTATTTTTTGCCCTAACCGTAATACTCATATCAGGGAATTTTCAGGATAATCATGCCACGACAATTATTATCCCGCTGGACAGCGAAACAATACAAGGTGGTATAGATATGACTGAAGACGGGGATACTGTTCTAGTGTTTCCAGGTGAGTATGTTGAAAACATTAATTTTGATGGTAAAGCGATTGTTGTTGCTGGTATTCCCAGTGCAACTACAATAGACGGAAACGGTGAAGGTCCGTGTGTCAGATTTAATTCCAATGAAGGTACGCAAAGTACACTATTGGGATTCACACTGATAAATGGCACTGGTGTGGATGGTAATGGTGGTGCAATTTCAATCGAGGGAGCATCTCCAACAATATTTTTTAATACAATCTACGATAATTCGGCAACGAATGGTGGTGCTATATCTATTGTGGGAGCAAACGGCATTATTCCAGCAACTATTTTCCGTAATGTTATTTATGATAATCAGGCAGAAGAGAGAGGTGGTGCTATTTATGTGGGAGCAATTACGCCAGCCTTGATTATCAATAATACAATTGCAAATAATTCATCAGGCGCTGAGGGTGGAGGTGTCTGTTCTGATAACGGCTTAGGTGTATTTCTTATAAGTAATATTGTTGCTAACAATTCAAGTGGAGCAGGCGGGGCGATTTATCGCAATGGTGTTATTGCTCCTCCTATCACCGTTCGTTACTGCGATGTATGGGGTAACGAGGGTGGAAATTACGGTAGAGTCGATGCTGGAGAGGGCTCCATTTCTGAAGACCCACTATTTACGGATGTGAGAAATTATTTTTTGAGCGAAGACTCGCCCTGGATAGACACAGGAGACCCGGACGGAATTCCTGATTTCGATGGTACGAGAGCTAACATAGGTGCACTGCCTGTTGCTGATCTGCCCATCTTAGAGCCTCTTGTTTCTAATTTGGATACGCTTCATTATGGCTCTGTGGACCCAGGATCAGACTCAACGATCACAATCACACTTACAAATCCAAATGATAGTGAGATCACCGGCATACTAACAGTGGTATCCCTTTCAGATAACTTTGAGCCTAATGTAACCGAAATTGTTGTTGAGCCTGAGGGAGTAGTTGAAATTTCAATCATATTTCAGCCCTCTGAAGATGGTGTGTATGAAGATATTTTGGTCATTTTTGGCTATGAAGAATTCAACGTAGGTGATACACTAATAATACCGCTTCCAACAGAGATAACGACTATTCATCTCGTTGGTCAATCTGGCAATGTCAGTGTTAAATCACCAGACGATTGGCAACCAGTTGATCATCAGGTGATGCAATGCTTCCCGAATCCATTTAACTCTACATTAAATATTGCAATCAATTCTACATTTATGGGGCATGGAAAATTAATGGTATTAGATGACCTTGGTCGAACCGTGGTAACGTTGTTTGAAGGAAATATAGACAAAGCGAAAAATAGTTTTCAATGGAATCCAGATCTGTTACCTGCCGGGTCATACTCCATTCAGTATGATGCAAACAACAACATTACTACAACCAGAGTAGTTTACCTAAAATAAATCGATTATCATTTCAATAGGGGTACGTTTACACATGCCCCTACTTTTTAAATTACGGAGATTAATTGTACGGAAATATTAAAAGTGACCTGATAGCTGAGCTTGAGGATGTCCGTGAAGCAGGGTTATATAAGGAAGAACGCTTTATTCATGGACCACAGGGTGCGAGAATTAAGGTTGAATTTCCAACCAACGCACCTCAGCAAGAGGTAGTTAACTTCTGTGCTAATAACTATCTTGGACTTTCCAGCCATTCGAGCGTCCTCCAAGCTGCACATGATGGCTTGACAGATCATGGCTATGGCATGTCGTCCGTGAGGTTTATTTGTGGAACACAAGACATTCACCGTGAGTTAGAGAAAAAATTATCGGCATTCTTAGGAATGGATGATACCATCCTCTATTCATCCTGCTTTGACGCCAATGGTGGTCTGTTTGAAGTGTTTATGAAAAAGGAAGATGCCATTTTAACCGACTCATTGAATCACGCTTCAATAATTGATGGCATCCGTTTGAGCAAGGCTCAGCGATACATCCTGAAACATGACGACATGGCTGATTATGAAGAAAAACTCAAGGCAGCTCAGGGTGCTCGCTATCGCATGATAGTAACCGATGGTGCATTTTCCATGGATGGCACAATTGCCAGACTCGATAAAATATGCGATCTTGCTGAAAAGTATAATGCTATGGTAATTGTAGATGACAGCCACTGCACGGGTTTCCTTGGCAAGACCGGGCGAGGAACGCATGAATATTGCAATGTAATGGGCAGGGTTGACATTATCACCAGCACACTTGGCAAAGCAATGGGCGGTGCATCAGGTGGCTTCACATCTGGTCGCAAAGAAATGATCGAAATGCTACGGCAACGATCTCGCCCATATCTGTTTTCAAACAGCCTCCCCCCTGTTATTGCTTCAGCCGCCATTAAGGTTGTTGACACGTTAGCCGAGTCAACCGAACTGCGCGACAAGCTTGAGTGGAACACGGCTTATTTCCGAGAAAAAATGACCGCAAACGGCTATGATATTAAGCCCGGAGATCACCCAATTGTCCCTATAATGCTTTACAATGCAAAATTATCGCAGGACATTGCACGCGACATGTACTATGCTGGTATTTATGTAATCGGCTTCTTTTTTCCAGTTGTGGGCAAGGGATTGGCGCGGATTCGCGTCCAATTATCCGCCGGTCACGAAGTGGAACACATTGATAAAGCAATTGCGGCTTTTCTTGAAGTGGGTAAGAAATATGATATTCTTGGCAAATCTAAGGAAGAAATCATTGCTAATTATGGCGAATAGTAACCTGAGATCAGTAATATGAACATCTGGGAGGGCTGCACCGAATGTGCCTCTGAGGAAGACGTTAAATCTTTGTTGAACCAATTCAAGCATTTTGACAAAGATGACATGCTAAGTGCAGTTTTAGAGATGCCTGTACAAATTAGTCGAGCGATTGCTGTTGCGGGTGAATTTAACGAAGGTGAAATCCCCTTAGATCGCAGTCGAATACATCTTTTTGGAATCGGAGGTTCAGGAATCGCTGGCGATCTGTTGCGCGATATATTTTCACCAAGAAAATTGATTAGCATTCATCGCGGTACTCTCCCACCACGTGACCGATGTGGGGTGGTGGCAGCGAGCTACTCTGGCAATACTCGTGAAATTATTGATTATATTCACCTCCTTACTGGTGGGCTCAAATCCATAATAGTTGAGACTTCGGGAGGCGAATTGTCGAACATCGCATATAACTACTCGTTACCACTGTGGAAATTACCCTCTGGGTATCAGCCTCGAGCTGCTCTGGGATGGTCTATGGGTCTATTGATGGCTATTATGGTACGATGGCAAATCGTTTTTAAGTCCGAGCAGATCAAGTTGGCAAGTGCAGCCGCTAAACTCGAGCAGAGCTTAGAAAAAGGAAATTTAGCAGAACATAAATTGTCAAGACATGCTTTGCCCATTTCTCAACTAATCCTCGGAAAAAACGCCTTAATTTTTCATTCATTAAAATGCACGGGAGCTGCAAGACGGTTTGCTGCCCAAATCAATGAAAATGGTAAACAGCCTGCCTTTGCAGTGTTGATGCCGGAAGGGTTACATAATGCCATTGAGGGAATATCGGGCGGGCATCCCAATGAGTGGACACTAATTTACTTTACCGACCCTGATGATCCTGAATTCCTTACTGAGTCATTAGGCAGATCAATGGAATTTGTGAAGAAAAAAGGGTTTAACGTTGTCGTATTTCCAGCAATGGGTGAAAACCAATATGAACTGACACTTGCTCGAATTCTGCTTGGTGATCTTGTGAGTGTTTTTCTTGCTGTGCTGAGAGGAATTGACCCAACCTATATTCCTGCGATTGAAACGCTTAAGTCAGGCAATCCAATCTGAAATTACTTCAAATAAAGTTTAATTTCCAATTTTATATCCAATTATAACAACAATTTAATAATTACGGGGAGCTAAGAAAACATGAAGGTCATAATTCCCGCAGCCGGATTTGGAAGCCGATTGCGCCCGCATACATATACAACACCAAAGGTATTGCTGCCTGTAGCAGGGAAGCCGATATTGGAGCACATAATCAATCAGGTTATCTCCTTCGGTGCTGATCATATTACAATTATACATGGGCATTTAGGAGAGCAAATTGAAGAATTTGTAAAGGATCGTTTTGACGTTACCATTGACTTACGCTTACAAGAAAAACCACTTGGACTTGGACATGCAATTTATCTCGGTTTGGATGACGACGATCAGGAAATTCTCGTAATTCTTGGTGATACCATTTTGGATCTTGAGTTAAATGAAGTCGTGAGAAAAGGAGTTACCGCACTTGGTGTAAAAGAGGTTGCAGATCCACGAAAATTTGGCGTGGTAGTTGTAGAAGATGGCAGAGTAAGTCGTTTGGTAGAGAAACCGCTCGTTCCACCTTCTAACCTGGCAATAGTCGGAGCGTACTATATCAGAGATGCGCGTGTGCTTGGCAAAGCCATTAAGGAAATCATTAACAAAAATATTACTGTCAAAGGTGAGTTTCAAATCACCGATGCTCTACAACTGATGTTGCAAGCCGGTGAAAAGTTCGAGACATTTCCTGTCAGCGGTTGGTATGATTGTGGTAAGCCTGAAACCCTATTAGCAACTAACAAATTTTTACTTGGTAAAAGTAGGACTGAGCCTGTAATCAACGACGACATAAAGGATTCAATCATTATTCCACCGGTGTACATTGGCGAGAAAACTACGATAACACGTTCTGTTATTGGTCCGAATGTTTCCATTGGCGATGGTTGTCAAATTTCAGACGTGATTATGGAAAACAGCATTATTGGAGATCGCGCAAGTGTTCAGAATATTGTCATACGTGATGCAATTATCGGAAAGCGAGCTGAATTGGCAGGAGGGCGACAATCCGTCAGCCTCGGAGCTTCAACAATGTTAAAATTGTGACTGTTAAGAGACATTACATATTGATTTAATTTATAATTCCATATAACTTTACAGATTCGTTAATTCTAACACACTTTACCATAAGAGCCCTGTGTGAAATGTTGTTCAGATTGAACACTAAGGGGTGCATTAACTATATTATAAATGGACTACAAAGGAAATAAAATGGCAAATGAATTTATATTTACCTCGGAATCAGTAACCGATGGGCATCCCGATAAGGTTGCCGACCAAATATCTGATGCTGTTCTGGATGCGGTGCTCGCTGACGACCCAATGGGACGGGTGGCTTGCGAAACTTTTCTTACTACTGGCATGGCAATGATTGGTGGGGAAATTTCCACTAATACATACGTGGATATCCCCAAGCTTGTTCGGGGCGTTATACGTGACATCGGTTATACACAGGCAGCTTACGGTTTTGACGCTGACACTTGTGCTGTGATGACTACGATTGATCGCCAATCACCTGATATCGCAATGGGTGTCGATAATGCTGGAGCAGGTGACCAAGGGATGATGGTAGGATATGCCAGCAATGAAACTGATGAGTTAATGCCGCTTCCGATTCAACTCGCTCACACATTTGCACACGAGCTGAGCAGCCTACGTAAAATTGGCGCACTGCCATACCTCAGACCCGATGGAAAAACTCAGGTTTCAGTTCGCTACATCGATGGTAAACCTGTAAATGTTGAAACCGTGGTGGTATCCACTCAACACGATCCCGATGTAACTCAGGAACAGATTCGTAAGGATCTGATAGAAAAACTGATAATGAAATTCCTTCCCGATGGGTTGTATGACAAAGATACACTGGTAGTCCATGTGAACCCTACAGGAAGATTTGTCCTTGGTGGACCTCACGCCGACACTGGTTTGACAGGTCGTAAAATTATTGTGGATACATATGGTGGGATGGCTCTTCATGGCGGCGGATGTTTTTCAGGCAAAGATCCTACGAAAGTTGATCGTTCTGGTGCCTATGCTGCCCGTCATATCGCTCGAAATGTAGTTGCAGCAGGATTGGCAGAGCGATGCTCGATTCAAGTCGCTTATGCAATCGGAGTCGTTGAACCTGTTTCTGTTATGGTAAATTCTTTTGGAACCGGTAGCATTTCTGATAATGATATTACTAATATAATCGTCAAGAACATTGATATGACTCCTGCAGGAATTATTAACAGATTGGATCTAAGGCGACCAATATACAGACAAACAGCTGCCTTCGGTCACTTTGGCCGTACAGATATCGATCTTCCTTGGGAAAAGGATGGTCTTGTTGCTGTTTTATCATAATACGACAACTATCTAATTATTAAGAGGATAAAATAATAATGCGGAAGGTGATTAATATGAGTGATAGCTTTGGAAAGCTGATTACAATGATTGGTTTAATTGCAATTTTTTCTGGATGCAGCTTAGATGCTCCGGGTCCACCAATTTGGACCATAGAAGCAACTATTCCATTTAGTGAAAAAACTTACCGTCTCTCTGAATTGGTAACTGACTCAGCCAATTTTTCTGAAAACGGCTGGGGTCTGTTTATTAATGGTGAAGATTCTGTACTGTCATTTGAATTTGAAGACAGTCTGGAATACCAGCAGGTTGGTGACCGCTTGACATACGATGAATCTGGTGTTGGTAGTTATACTAATGAAATTGGATTGATTGTTATAGAAGAACCAACACCAGACCAAGATACAATTAGAATTACAGAAGCAAATCCAAATTTGTCGCCTGGATATTTTCCTGTGCCACCTTTTAATCTTAGCCAAGGTGCAGACACACTGATATTTGATATTTTCAGTTGGGTGCGAATCCGCGAAGGTGAGATGGTTTTAACGGTTAATAATGGTTACCCATTTGCCTTAGAAAATTTAATAATTACGCTGTCTAATCTCTCGACAAGAGAGGAACTTGGGCAGGCGGTGTTTCCATCCATGATACAAGTTGGTGAAGAAGCTCAAGGGGTTGTTGACCTAGATGGTAGGTTAGTGCGCAATGAAATTTTAATGAGCGTAGGTGGATCGACTCCTGGTACTGGATTAGAACGAGTTAATATTACGGGCGAGGAAGAGATGTTAATTTTTGTCGGCATTAGTGAGACTAAAGTTGACTCAGCGAATGCTGAAATTGCCGAACAGGGATTCACGCAATCTGATGCCATCGAAATCGACAATGAAAATATTATCAATGAAGCAATCATTAAAGAAGGGAATGCATTTTTTAGGCTCTCTAATACCACAAAGATGGAGCTTCTCGTTGATATGACCTTTGAGAACATTTATGATGAATCAGGTGATCCCTTGTCTCAGTTGCTGGAAATGGAGCCTGAATCTGTTAATAGATTCTTTAGTATCGACCTTGCTGGTAAAGTCATCCAAATGGAAGTGGATAACCAGAACTTGCGAGTCGCAAATAAGGTGACCGTGGTTGATAGTCGTGAAACTCTACATAATAACACATCATATCAAACCATTGCGGGATATCAGGGCGTTAGTATTGAATATTGGACAGACCAAATGGTATTAAGCTCTCTCGCTGGAATTCTAAACCAAATCGAGATAGAGTTCCCAGAGGAATCAACCGTTATTGATCTGCCACAGGGCTTGGACGAACTGAATTTCACGAGCGATACACTTTTTATCACCCTCGAAAACGAAACTACAATGCCGGTAAAACTAAGTCTCGCGGTAACTGCAAGCAATAGTAGCTCTGGTGCCATAGAGGTATTACCGGTTGAAGCAGATTTATTGCCTGGTCTGAATACCATAGTATTAACTGATGTTGATCGATTAACCGAAGTGATCCCGGATTTGATTACAGTATCAGGTAACGCAGGACTCGGGGTGTTTTATTTTCCTGATTGGGCGGATTCAATAGGAACTGTTTCTGAAGACAACGGATTTGCTGGTGCTATTAGACTAAAATCTGATCTCCGCCTGACTATTGGCGAAATGGAGATGTTGACAGATGCATTTGAGCTTGACGAGCCATTGGATTATCCCATTGAAAATATTTCTGTGCGGGTACATTTGAGCAATCTTATACCCTTAGGCGGAATTGTAAAGATTTTAATGGGTGCGGATACCAGAGAAATGGAAACTCTGTTCGAGGTGCCAATTCCTGCTGGACGAGTAATTGACCATAGCATTGAACTTGCGGAAACCACCTTTACGATTGATCTTGGACCAACGCAAATGGATATAATGCATGAATTACCTGTGTTCACTCAGCAGGCTATTCAGCTTTTTGGCACGAAGGGTGATACAATATACCTTCACGCCGAAGACTCGCTTACTGTTCAAGCATCCGCAACGATATTTTATACAATTGACCCTAACGATGAGGAGGGTGAATAAATGTTAAATAAGTTTAACCACTTTTTAGTGACTATCTTTGTTACCTTTGTTTTAATGATAATGTCAACAACGAACACGATTGCTCAGCCAAACCTAACGGGCAGATCAATTGGCTTGGCGGGTGCGGGAAGTGGAATGATGTATGGATCTCATGCGGCGGGATGGAACCCGGCAAATCTTGGATTAAAGGACAACCCGGGCTTCACAGCGTCATTCATGTCGATGGGATTTTCCTTTGGCAACAACTCATTTACACCGGAGTATATTTCCGAGACATTTGTAGAGGGTGACACACTGTTTGATGCTGATAAACAGGATATTCTCAGCAATCTTGACAGTGATGGCTTTAAGCTCTTTCCGCAGGTTGGTATTCCCATACTCGGAATATCCTTCATAGATTATGCCTTCAATGTGGATTTCTATGGACATTCGTTTGTTCAGTTTCCGGCGGACATATTCGAAATGGCACTGTATGGACCTCAGGTCGATGAAAATTATGATTTGAGTAATTTTGATGCTGAGGGCGAAGGCTACCTCACGTTTGGGCTTTCTGCAGCAAAAAGTTTTACACCTCCTGATTATTTCAATGAACTTTCTGTAGGTGCAACTTTCAAGTATATTTATGGAGCTGCTTATGGTGGATTAGATGATGCAGACGGCTACATTTTGATTACTAATGAGAATTTGCACACTGAGGGTAATTTCAAAATGATTCACTCAACCAAAGGTGATGGCGTGGGTCTTGATCTGGCGGTTGCTGGCAGGACTGCCTATCAGGATATTTATTTTGGATTGACACTCGGTAATTTAATCGGAGATATTAACTGGACTGAGGCAGAAATTGATGAGTTCTCCTTTTTCCATGATGGTCCAATTGATTTGAGCAAAATTCAGAAAAAGGAATATATCGATAGTCTCTTCACTGATTCAGACACTACTTATGCCGCTTCTGATTTTACGACATCGTTACCGATGTACATTATGCTTTCGGCTTCAGCAACAATGTTGACTGATTGGACGGACTTCCATTTTGGATTGTATCAGGGATTGAACGATTCTCCCGCGCATAACACTACGCCGAAGCTGTCTTTTGGAACTGAGTTAAATTACTTTTCGTTCTTGCCAGTTCGATTTGGTATATCCTTTGGCGGGCTGGAGAAATTCCAGTTTTCAACCGGCTTTGGTTTAGATGTTCCCGGCTGGAACATGGACTTCGGTTTTGCATGGCAACGTGGCTTGTTCCTTGGGGTGGAAGGCTTGACTATTGGGTTTACTAATACGTTTGGGGGGTAGCATCCTCGGCTGATTTTTGATACAAAAGAGGCTCAGCGATATTATAAAAAATATTGCTGAGCCTCTTTATGTATCTATTATCAGATATTCAGTCGGTACAATTTTCGCCCTTTTCAACCTATCCTAAAATCAAGCCCCCTGCCGCGAGGCAGTCTCTTTAAGTAAATGCCGCGCAATTACAGTTCGTTGAATCTGATTTGTTCCTTCATAGATCTGTGTGATCTTGGCGTCACGCATGAATTTTTCAATTGGATAATCTTTCATATACCCATATCCACCAAATATCTGCACAGCATCGGTTGTAACCCTCATCGCAACATCACTCGCATAAAGTTTGCAAATGGAAGCATCCTTCGCGATTTTAGTCATCCCAGAATCTATCATTCGCGCGACCTGATATATCAAAGCACGTGAACCCTCGACCTGAGTCGCCATATCTGCAAGCATAAACTGTATTCCCTGAAATGTCGAAATTGTTTTTCCAAATTGCTCGCGCTGTGATGCATATTCAGCAGCCAAATCCAACGCTCCTTGAGCAATTCCCAACGCCTGTGCAGCAACACCGGGACGACTGCGATCAAGGGTTCGCATCGCAACCTTAAACCCCTCACCCTCTTTACCAATACGGTTTTCAACCGGAACTTCGCAATCTTCAAAGATAACTTCAGAGGTGACCGACGCTCTTATGCCCATCTTATCCTCTATTTTTCCGTAGCGAAGCCCTGGAAATCCTTCTTCAACTATAAAAGCAGTCGCCCCCCTCGTCCCACGGGACGGGTCTGTAGAAGCGATTACCGTGTATATTTTTGCAATGGATCCATTGGTGATGAAGTGCTTCGTTCCGTTGAGAATATATTTATCACCTTTGCGAACAGCGCGAGTTTTTATGCTTCCGGCATCACTTCCGGCAGTAGGCTCCGTCAGGCAAAAACCAGCCAACATATTGCCTTCATTCAAATCGGGTAGATAGCGTTCTTTATGATAGTCTGAACCATTCAATAGAATAGGAAATGTTCCCAATGCCGTAGCAGCCATAATCAGGGCAATGCCACCACAAATGCGTGACAACTCCTCGATTACAATCACGAGGTCCATGACATCACCCCCAGTGCCGCCATATTCTTCTGGTACATAGATTTTGAATAATCCAGCTTTCTTAAAATCATCAATTATTTCCCATGGAAAAGTGCTGTCTCGGTCGTGCTTAGCTCGGATCGGTTTAATTTTTTCAACTGCAAGATTACGCACCAACTTCTGCAATTCCTGTTGTTTCTCAGTAAGAAAATATTCCATCGTTTCTCCGATAATTTTTATAAGTAACTTATATAAGGTAATAATTAAATTTACAAATTTAAGGTTAAAATAGACTCTCGTGCAGCATTTTGCTGTGCTGCTTTTTTACTCTTTCCTGTTCCTCTTCCAAGTGGTTTTCCACTTAAGAAAACTTCTATTTCAAACCGTTTGGCATGATCCGGTCCGGATTCGCTGATAATTTCATAACAAGGAGTCTGCATGCTCAGGCTTTGCGCATATTCAAGTAACTGACTTTTATAGTTTATATCAATATTTTGTTCGACCATTTCGCCGATCTTGCTTAACACAAAGTAAGAAATGTATTTACGTGCTTCATGATATCCACCATCGAGATAAACTGCTGCAATAACCGCTTCAAATGCATCCTCAAGAATTGATCCACGCTGCCTACCACCGTTGCGTGCTTCGTTTTCACTCATGATTATGTAATCTCCAAGCTGCATATCCTCAGCGATAGATTGAAGTGAATTGCCGCTTACAAGCATTGATTTTAATTTGCTTAATTCACCCTCTGGCTTATCTGGGTAGGTTAAAAAAAGGTATTCAGCGACTATTAAATCAAGAATTGCATCGCCAAGAAACTCTAATTGCTCATTAGATTTTGATCGAGGTAAATTCTGTTCGCCAATTATTGATCGATGGGTCAGCGCTCGAAATATTAATTCAGAGTCTTTAAATTTGTAACGAGTAATCCATTCTAACTTTTTAAGTGATAAAACTTTACCTGAAGTGCGACTAAATATCCGCCTCCAGATAGTGCTGAACAATTCACCTGTTTTTACTACTGATATCGTTTTATCACCAAAGATGCATTATGACCACCAAAGCCAAAATTATTGCTTATTACTGCGTTAATTTCCCGTGAGACAGCTTTATTTGGCGTATATGTAAGGTCGCAATTTGGATCCTCAGTCTCATAATTAATTGTCGGAGGAACAATATTATTTTGCATGGCAAGCAAAGATGCTATGACTTCCACCGCACCCGCAGCTCCCAACAAGTGACCATGCATTGATTTAGTAGAGCTTATTGCCAAATTGTGGGCATGTTCACCAAAAGTTGTTTTAATTGCTCGAGTTTCACCTTGATCGTTAAGCTGTGTAGAAGTGCCATGTGCATTGATATAATCAATCTCTTCGGGAAGAATTAGAGCATCGTTAATGGCAATTTTCATCGCTCTTGCAGCCCCGCTTCCACTTTCGCGTGGAGCAGTTATATGAAAAGCGTCACCCGTAAACCCTACACCCGCTATCTCGCCGTAAATTGTTGCACCACGGTTAATGGCGTGGTCAAGATCCTCTAATATCACAGCTCCCGCTCCTTCAGACATAATAAACCCATCTCTGTGAAGGTCAAAGGGGCGACAGGCGGTTTCGGGATTGTCGTTGTTGGTTGAAAGTGCCTTTATCGAGCAGAAACCTCCCAAACCCATATCTGTAATTGGAGCTTCTCCACCACCCGCAATAATAATATCAGCATCGTTATAACGAATTGCCTTCATAGCGCACCCTATAGCGTGAGCAGATGTTGCACAGGCTGAAGTTGTGGCATAATTTGGTCCCTGAAGATTGTATTGAATCGATAAATGACCTGCAGCAATATCAGCGATTAGCATAGGGATAAAAAACGGTGATATTTTTTTTGGGCCTCGTTTGAGGAAAATCTCATGCTGCGTTTCGTATGAATGTAATCCGCCAATACCAGAGCCGAGAATTACACCAGCACGCTCTGGATCTATGTTGTCAAAGTTTAGTCCAGAATCATTAACTGCTTGAATCCCAGATGCCACAGCAAACTGACAATAAGGGTCCATATGACGAGCATCCTTGCGATTAAAATAATCAGATGGATCGAAATCTTGGACCTCACCGGCAATTTGAGCGGGGAATTGTGAGGCATCGATGCGAGTAATTCGACCGATGCCACCCCTACCATTGACCAGTGAATCCCAAAACGCACTCTTTGTACTGCCAATAGGAGTTACAACTCCCAAGCCGGTTACGACGACACGTCTTGGTACTATTGGTGGTAATGACACTGTAATACTACGATTCCTTCGCAGATATTTTCTCTTCGAGATATGAAATTGATGCTCCGACTGTTGTGAGTTTCTCTGCCTCATCATCGGGAATTTCAATGTCAAATTCTTCTTCAAATGCCATCACTAATTCCACTGTATCAAGGGAATCCGCCCCAAGATCATCAACAAATGATGCTTTAATGGTCACTGCATCCGAATCCACACCTAATTGCTCGATTATTATTTCTCTAACTCGTTCTTCATTAGAAGCCATTTAAGTATTCTCCAAATTTTAATTTTTTAAATTAAGTGACTAATTGTAATAAATAATATTAATAATATTTTCGATTGTCAATAGTCGATATATCTGCATACCAAAATAAGACAGTTATAAAGCCTGATGCACTGTTACAGGCTATTTTAACACCATTCAGCAGAAAATTATTATGTTTGTACCCTGTTTTATATGTAAAGGTGCTAACATCTATATTGCAGTCAGCGAAGATGGAACATAATTTTCCAATTCATTCGCCATGAAAGACTCAATTTTATTATGAAAATCTGCCTTGATCATACTACCAGCTTTCAATATTGCCGAAGATAGCGCCTGCGCGGAGGACGAACCATGTCCAATTACAGAAACGCCATTAATGCCAAGCAACGGCACACCACCAAATTGTTGATAGTCCAACATTTTGCTGATTTTCGCATTAATCATACTCGCCTTACCGTCAGGCAATATATTTTTCAAGAAAACGGGGAAGCCCTCGGTATATTTTAGCAATATATTACCCACCAAGCCGTTGGTTACTATCACATCAACCTCACCCGTCAATATGTCGTTGCCTTCAATGAATCCGGCGTATTCAAATTTACTTTGCCTAAGAACGCTGTTTGCAATTCTGACAGACCGTGGTCCAACACCCGACTCTTTGCCAACATTTAACAGACCAATTCGGGGATTTTTATTCCCCAAAATCTCTGTCAAATACAGATAGCCCATAACCGCAAATTGTACCAATTGCTTGGGACCAGCAACTAAGCTCGCTCCGACATCGAGCAACAGGCTAAGCCCGTTTCCGGTTGGCAGCAATACTCCGATTGCAGGGCGATATATTCCTGTACATGTACCCAACTCTTTCAACGAAGCCACAACTTGGGCACCCGTTGAGCCTGCCGATACAACCGCATCAAACTTTCCCTCGCGATGCAATCTTAATGAAGTCCGAATTGGTGAGCGTTCATCTTTCCCTGCTGCGTGAGGCGCACTATCATTTTTGTAAAACTCACCTGGCACATCATACAACTCAATATTATTCCCAAGATTGGATGTCTGTGCTGCTGTGAGTTTTGAGCAATCCCCTACAAGGGTCACTCTTAAATTGTCAATTTCCATTGCATGTGACGTTTCACACGCCAATATTGCACCTTGAATCGTAGTGTCAGGTGCAAAATCCCCACCAAATAAATCTAAAGCTATTCTCATTTTATTAAGTCATAGCCATAGATATTTAGTTCGCTAACATTGATTAATATATCAATTTCACTTAGCTCTCTTTGGGTAGAACTATCTGACGACCTTTATAAAATCCGCAATGTGGGCAGACCGTATGTGGCATCGTCTTATCATGGCAATTTGGACAGTCTGTTAATGTCGGTGCTGTCAAATGATCATGACTTCGTCGTTGACGTTTTTTCATCCGAGAAGTTTTCTTCTTTGGTGTAGGCATTTTATCCTCTATTCAATAATAATTTTATAATTTTTAGTGCAATGTATTACCAAAGCACCATTCTCAATTCAGCTCAATTGAACTTTCTGTAGCATTCTTTACACATACACAATCACCTTGGTTCAAGTTCGTACCGCAGGTGACACATAAGCCTTTGCAGTCAGGCGAGCAAAGGTTCTGGTATGGGATAGATAAAACAAGCGCATCTCTAACTTCAGCGGTCACATCAAGCTCGCTCTGTCCCTGTACAAAGCATCTATATTCGTCACCCATGTCCTCTTCGGGAAGAATGGATTCTCTTTCACTAAAATACACTGAGCTTTGACCACTCGTTGTCATTACCATATCGTCACAACAACGATCACAGGTTACAACTTGCTCAGCTTCAACGCTGACAAATACCTGAATTTTCCCCGGTCGTCTTTTTACTAACAGATCAACACGAAGTAGTGATTTACAAGTGCGGGGATCAACCTCAATAGATTCAGGTGTTATAGACTCCTGCCATTGGTTTTCGCCATCAATTAATTTCGCTATTTTAATTTTCATAGAAAGAGAATATAATATGGTCGGTATATACAGTCAAGTATTGAATTGTACAAGACTTGTTTTCATATATTTTGCTCATACTGAATGGCAAATTTATTAGAACAAAGCTCTACACTAATCTAAAGTAAATATGTTGCAACCCCAAGATAGATCATTAGCCCAATAATATCGTTTGTTGTAGTGATAAACGGTCCGGTAGCCAATGCTGGGTCCAAACCCATTTTCCTTAGCCCAAACGGTACAATAACGCCTATAATTGCCGCAATAACGATTATGGCATAGAGCGAGATTGACAATGCAATTGCCAGCTTGATATCTGCCTGCCACCACCAGCATAGCAGCAACGCTCCCATGCTGCAAATAAAACCTGTCAACAGTGCCACACCTAGCTCGCGTAAAACGCGCGCCATCATTCCAAAATCGCTGATTTCTCCCGTAGCAAAGCCTCTCACCATCAATGATGAAGTCTGGATTCCCGCGTTCCCGCCCATTGCAGCAACCAGTGGTAGGGAAAATACAACCGAAGACAATCTGCTGATTTCATTCTGGTAACCCGCAATCACACCTGTGGCGACCAATCCTCCAAGTAATCCCAACAACAACCACGGTAGGCGAGACCGAAGATTTCTCCACGCTGACCTTTCTCCGGGATCCATATCAGTTTGCCCTGATATTCGAGCAATATCTTCGTCAGCTTCCTCAATGATTACATCGAGGATATCGTCATGGGTGATACGACCCAGAAACAGGTTAGTATTATCGACTACCGGTGCAGCAGTCATATCATGTCGCCGGAACAATTCAGCAACTTCTTCCTTATCCATAGCGACATCAATCGTAACCTTATCTTCCAACATGACATCCATAGCAAGCACATCAGCTTCGCAGAGAATTAGACTCTTGAGCGATATTGAACCCAACAGTTTTCTATCCTCTCCAAGGAGGCACACATTGTAAATATCATCCCGCCTCCAGACAGAAGTCTTCAGTAATTTTACGATTTCGCCAATCGTATATTCAGCGGGTGCAGTAACGGCTTCCTTATCCATAATTCCACCGGCTGAGTCTTCATCATACTGCATCAATTCTGAGATAAGCTTGCTTTTCTCGGTGGAAATTCCTTTCAACACCGACTTAGATAATGAAATATCTAAATTTGCGATTAAATCTGCAGCATCATCGCTGGAAAGCAATTCGCCGATGACTATTTGACGTTGGGGTGTTAACTCATGGAAAAGGCGCAATTGAAGCTGATCGTCCAAATCGACTATCACTTCTGCGACGATATGGTCCTGTAACAAATCGAAAATATGTCGTTGAAAGTCAAAGGCGATTTGTTCTATCAACATGACAATATCGACAGCTAACTGATCTTGGAGTATTGTGCTCAACTCACTATCATCAGCGGTCTCTATAACTTCGAGCCAATAATCTGGAGTCAGTTATTTATTAGGAAACGCTACCTTATCCTGTTTAACCAAGTTAACTGGATAGCCTGATCAAGTCCTGAGCCAATTTCACGAATTGATCCAGTGATAACCTTTCGGGACGCAAACTGAAATCAAAGTCGATACTTTTCCAATCTGTGGGTAAATCAGCTAACTGTCCTAGACTGTTGCTCATCATTTTTCGCCGTTGACCAAAACAAGCGCGGACAACTTTGCGGAAGTATTCATAGTCAACTTGCGGAAGATCTTCTTTAGATTTAAGCTTAAATCGTATTATCGCACCATCTACTTTTGGACGTGGGAAAAAACATTCTGCTGGCACATTAAACAAATATTCCAATTCTGCATGGTATTGGGAAAGTATAGTAATTCCACCATATATTTTATTGCCAGGGACAGCCGTCAACCTTTTTGCGACTTCGTCTTGAACCATAATTACCATCTCAACCAGATTTATATCGCTCCGCGTTCGGACAATTTCAAATATCCCGAATATTATTGAGCTAACAAGGTGATAAGGAAGGTTACCTGCAATTGATTTTGTGCCATCAATTTTGGCGATTTCATTCCAGTCAAGCTCGAGAATACTGCCTGAGATAAGCTCAAAACCAGAATATTTTTTTACCCTTCGGTGGAGTTTTTCTATCCAAGTGGGGTCAATCTCGACACCCATGACATTCAATTTGTTTTCCAGCAAATATTGGGTCAAGAAGCCGTCACCCGGACCAATTTCTAACACTAATGATACGTCCGAAATGCTGCTGGCTATCTCTCGCCCAATAGCTTTATCGCGCAGAAAATTTTGTCCTAATGACCGTTTAAACTTAGGCTCACCGTAGGGCGTGTAGCCTTTATTATAGGGGGCATCAATTTTATCTTTGTAGTTTTTATCTTGCATGAATTACAGTGATTTTATAATCTCAATCGCACTATCGACAACATCATCTGGTGCAGTAATTGAAGCTCGAACCCACCCCCTGCCCTCTTCGCCAAATCCTCTGCCGGGTGTCAGGAGCAACCCTTTGTCAAGTGCTAAGTTAATAAATTCCATTTCATCGCTGCCAACCTTAAACCAAATGTAGAATGTAGCTGGAGTACGGAATACATTCGCTCCATAAAACTCTATGGCATTAATTATCTTAATCCTGCGACGCTTATAAATCAGCATACTGTCTGTAATTTCCTGTGGTGGTGTTGCGCCATCATACGCTTCCAATGTCGCTTGAATTGCTCGTTGAAATGGGTATGGAACGCCGCTGTCCATCTCCTCCTTGATGCGCCGTAAAGCGGAAATTCTTTTAGGTTCTCCAATAGCAAAACCAACTCTATAGCCAGTGGCGTTAGCAATCTTAGAAAGCGAGTGAAATTCGACAGCGTTTGGTGTAAGTTCGAGCAATGATCTCACTTGATATTCAAAACATGCTTCACTATACGCCATATCATACACAATCGTATTAGCAGAATCAGAATCAGCGAGATCGGCTACTGATTACATGAACACATCAGTAGCAACTGCACCGGTGGGATTATTGGGGTAATTCAAATACACGAGCTTGGCTCCCTGTGCATCTTCCAAGTCGGGTAGGAATCCGTTTTCAACCTTCAGTTTTAGAGTTCTCAATTTCCCATCAAGCAAACGGCATCCGGCTCTTCCATAGACGGGATAAGCTGGATCTGGAACTGCTACAATATCGCCGGGATTTACTACTGCCCGAGCCATCTGTGATAGACCAGATTTTGCGCCAATGAGCAGGCAAATTTGGTTAGTGGGATTAATTTCCACACCAAATCTGCCCTGATACCATTTCGCAATCGTTTTTCTAACATCTAAGTCACCTACACTGGATGGATAGTAATGCGATTTTGGATTATTAATAGAATCGCGTATTGCGTCTTTAATAAAATCAGCTGGCTCTAAATCAGGATCACCAATAGATAAATCGTATAGTGGTTTACCTTCAGCTCTAAGTTGAGATGCCTTGCGTTCAAGCTCGGCAAATGGATAGCCGGGCAAGTCATCCAGCCTGCGAGCAACCTTAAATTCAGCCATCTATTCTCACCTTTTAGAAAGTGCTTCAAAATCTATATCGCCGGAAAACACATATGTCGCTTCACCCTCAATTTCAATATTTTCAGCTTTTTCATGAACATTAATGGTTAGTTTCCCGCCTGCCATATTTACAACAATTGGCTGATCTGCTGGTAAACTACCGATCTTTACACCAGCGCATACAGCAGCAGTTGCCCCCGAGCCACATGCCAAGGTGTATCCAGCACCGCGTTCCCAAACAGCCATATTGATCTCACTGTCGCTTATTTTGGAGGCTAACTCAAAGTTTGTCCCTTGTCTAAAATGAGGGCTTTTTTCAACTTCTAATCCCACACGAAGCACTCTTTCATTTAGGTCATCAAGCTGTTGATCTGGTTTCCAGCATACAAAATGTGGGTTTCCCATAGATAATAATGTGCCATTTAATGTCCCGAATGAAAAGTCCAAGCTTTGGTCAACCACTTCCCTACTCGCAGCGAAATGAGTGTGCTCAGGCTCATACCTGGCAGGCGGAAGCTCAATTTTGACAGAGTTCATTCTATCGTTCACCCTTGCTTTGACCAAGCCAGCATCCTGAATAATATCAAACTCTGTTTCTACTGAAACATCACCGGTCCTTGCACCATGTAAAGCAAGACATCTCAGACCATTGAAGCAGGTTTCGGCTCGGCTTCCATCTGAATTATAATAGATCATTCGCAACCGTTTACCTGCTTCTATTACACTATAGAGCAGTATCCCATCAGCACCTACAGCGAGTTTTCGGTCGCACAAACGGCTTGTTTGAGTGGGGGTTAGACTATCTAATGACGGATGTTCCGTAACGTTAAAGAGTATGAAGTCATTACCCAAACCTTGATATTTATAGAATTTTATCATATATGCAAATTTATATACTTAGTATATTCCCTTTCCAGACAGATTAGATTTTATTCCGGTAATATTCAAGCACCTAAAACATTATCATATATAATTTGGTGTTCTTGGTGGTCAATATAATTACTTTTGACTGATTCCTTAGTGATGGAATAAGCGCACCTCAGTCACCGTCATTGCCATCCCATACTCATTACAAGCATCAATAATCATCTCATCTGCAATTGATCCGCCCGGCTGTGTAACAAACTTCACACCGCTTTGGGAAGCTCTGTCTATGTTATCCCTGAACGGGAAAAATGCATCGGATGCCAGCACTACATTATCAAGCTTGGTCAGAAAATCAAATTTTTCTCTTAATGAGAGTCGCTTCGGAGTAAAGTTGAAATGTCCTGCCCAATTAATTTCCTCTGCTTTGGTCAAATTATCGCGCAAGAATGAATCAACAGCGTTGTTTTTATCCGGTCGCTTTGTCCCCTTTTGGAAATGCAGGTCGAGAGTAGCATCATGTTGCCGTAGCCACCATGTATCCGCTTTTTCTGAAGCTAATCTAGTGCAATGTATGCGGGATTGCTGACCCGCACCCATGCCGATTATTTGCCCGTCAAGTGCGAGGCAAACCGAGTTAGACTGTGTATATTTTAAGGCAATTTGAGCCACAATCATGTCTCTAATAGTGGTCTCAGAAATTTCCTTCAATTTGGTCGGAAGGTTAGTAAACATATCCCGCGTAATTTTTATATGATTACGACGCTGTTCAAACACCACACCAAACACCTCACGCATTTCCATTTCGGGAGCGTTGTAACTGGCATCGACTTGAATAATTGAAAATTTCCCCCCCTTCTTCTTACGCAGAATTTTCAGGGCTTCGGGATCAAAATCTGGTGCAATGATTCCATCAGAAACCTCACGACGCAACAATTCGGCTGTGGATACATCAACCCTGTCTGACAGAGCAACCCAATCGCCAAAGGATGACATACGGTCAGCTCCCCTCGCTCGTGCATATGCCATTGCCAGCGGTGACAGCTCCTGTTTAGGAACAAAGTAAGCCTTTTTCAGACGCTCACTTAGTGGGATCCCCACCGCTACTCCCGCTGGACTAACGTGCTTGAATGATGCTGCAGCGGGCAGACCCAATGATTCCTTCAGCTCCTTGACTAACTGCCATGAGTTCAGTGCATCGAGCAGATTTATGTAACCCGGAGAGCCATTGATGACATCTATCGGAAACGGACCTCTACGAGCACACACTCGCGCCGGTGATTGATGCGGATTGCATCCATATTTTAACTGAAATTCAGTTTGTGACAATCTTCAACCTCATCTTTTCAAATCTGCTTTATTATACTTTTACTTCAATCCCAAGTGGACAATGATCTGATCCCATCACACCAGAATTTATCCAGGCACTGCTAACCTGATCTATCATATTTTCACTGACAAACAGATAATCAATGCGCCAGCCAATATTCCGGTCACGAGCGCGGGTTCGCATATCCCACCAGGTGTAATTTTCAGGTTCGGTATTGAATTTTCTAAACGAATCCACAAACCCGGCATCTATCCACCGGTCAATCCATTCGCGCTCCATGGGCAGAAATCCAGAAATTTTGGCATTGTTTTTGGGATGTGTCAGGTCTATTGGTTTGTGAGCGGTGTTATAATCACCAAGCACAACTACCTTTTCGCCTGAATCCGTCATCTCTTTGAAATATTTTAGCGTAGCTTCATAAAACCGCATTTTGTATTCCAAGCGAGTTTTATTTTGCTTACCATTGGGGAAATATATGTTAGCGATGTTGATTCCATCGTGGTTTGTAACCAGTAATCTGCCCTCACTATCGAGATCCGTGACTCCGAATCCCGTAGCACCTTTTGTATATGGCTTGAGTCCGAAGGTGGCAACGCCGCTGTAGCCTTTTTTCTCAGCTTTGGAAAAGCAACCGGTATATCCGTGGGGATTGATCTGTTCTTTAGTTAATTGCTCTTCCCATGCTTTAGTCTCTTGGACACACAGCACATCGGGCTTGAATTCATTCACCCAATCGAACACATTTTTCTTCCAAACTGCTCGATAGCCGTTGACGTTCCAACTGATTATCTTCATTTATATCTCACTGATTATTGTTTCTTAAATTTACATTAGTTTATATTCGTCATTCCCGAGAAACAGTCCGTCTGATAATCAAAAAACTTCAAGACTCGTCATTCTGGATTTGATCCAGAATCCAGTGCTTATCTTCAAAGAGGCACGAAGTGACAGTCAATTATGGATTCCTAATCAAGTTGGGAATGAAGAGTCAATTCTGAATATACTACTTTATCAAGCTAAATTTATAATCTTTTTATTAGAAATCAAAGTCATTAATCTAAAAGCTTCATTATACTGAAAAACCAACTTGAGATAAGCTTTAGTTTTTGCACTTGTTGGAAATGACGGTCTATTTTTCTAAATTACAAATTACATTTTTTAAGGATACTATTAGGATAAAATTATGAGCAATACCGAACAGCGGGTTCTTTCCTGCATTCAACCGACGGGGGATATGCATATCGGCAACTATTTTGGTGCGGTTGCCAATTGGGTCAAGATGCAAGACCAATACAAATGTCTGTATGGCGTGGTGGACTTACACGCCATGACAATGCCATACAAAGCGGAAAAACTGCGAACACAGACCGAGAACCTTTTCATCGACCTGCTCGCTTGTGGTGTTGACCCTGAAAAGTGCATTCTGTTCGTGCAGTCTCTCGTGCCCGAGCACACGGAATTGTGTTGGATATTCAGCTGCCTTGCCTCGTTTGGTGATTTGACTCGTATGACTCAGTTCAAGGAAAAATCGAAAGTGATCGACAGTAGCGGTAGCGGCAATTTCATTTCGGGCGGGCTGTTTATCTATCCGGTGTTGCAGGCAGCGGACATATTGGTCTATCGCGCTGACAAGGTGCCGGTAGGCAAGGATCAGGAGCAGCATCTTGAGTTGGCGCGCGAAATCGCTCGCAACTTCAACCGACAATTTGGAGACTATTTCCCCGAGCCGAAACCGTTGTTTACGAAGACGCACAAAATAGCCTCTACTGCCGACCCAACTGCAAAAATGAGCAAGAGTTCGGGTGAAAAGCACTACATCGGGTTGTTCGAGGATGAGAAAATCACGCGCAAAAAGATCAAATCAGCTGTAACGGACAGCGGAACTCCACTGCCCGATGGCGAGATGAGCCCAGGCGTGGCAAACCTGTTGAGCATATTAACGGCTTGTGGCAAGGATGAAGATGCCAAATCATTTGCAGCAGATTATCACTCTGGCGGGATACACTATGGTGATCTGAAGGGCGTGGTCGCTGAAGCATTAGTCGAGCTTACCGGCAGGCTAAAAAACCGGCGGGATGAGATCGCCAGCGACCTCGAAGCTGTGCGGGAGATTATGATTGAGTCCTCTAAGCAAGCGCGAGCGATTGCGGGGGCGACATTGAAGGATGTCCGGGTGTTGGTTGGATTGCCGCGGATGAGGTAAGTTGTAAAGATATAATTAAAAAAGAAATAGTTATTATGGACTTGCTTTTGGAACTGTCACCGATGTGAATGGAGATGAAATCACTGGTGCAGTGATAACACTTGTGCTTGAAGAAGTAGGGTGTGAAGCTGGTTGTGGTGAAGGTGATTGTGGAGGTGGTTGTGAACAGGGTTTGACTGTGGTCGCGGCGATTGCCGTGGTGGCGGTGGTGGCGGTGGTGGCGGTGGTTGTGGTGGTCGTGAACCAGACGGTGATGATCCTGATGATGACGCTCCCGGTGTTACTGAAACCGATGATGTTGGTAATTATGAATTTTCCGACTTAAGAAGTGGTCGTTTTATCATCCTCGTTGAAGCTGAAGGCTATGTCGAGACTAACTTCGTATTACGCTTTGTAAATTTAGGTGTAAATGATGATCAACTTGTTATACCTGAAAAAACAGTCTTGAGCGAAGCTTATCCAAACCCGTTCAACTCAACTACAAAGTTCACCTATGATCTTCCAATTGCGACGAATGTTCGGGTGAGCTTGTATAACACAACCGGAACGCTCGTTAAATTGCTGGTTGACCGTCAACACTCCGCTGGAATTCACCAATTAATTTTGAACGGAGCGGACCTTTCAGCAGGAGCTTATATTCTACGCTTGCAAGCGGCCAATGTATTTCAATCGCAGAGTATAGTTTTTCTGAAGTAATTGCCAGGGTTGCTATTGCTCCCCGGCAATAAGATGTAATTATTCAATCAATACTACGGGCAATTCTTATCTACCACCCAACAGGGATTGCCCTCGACATCTGAGAATCCACCGAACCAGAAGCCGTTTTTCTTGTCGAAGAACGGTCCGTTCAGCTCGGTAACCCCATGCTCTTTCATGTGGGTGTAAAGCTCTTTCAGGTCATCAACCTCAATTTGCAATACCACGGTATTGTTGGCACGTTTTCCCGGCACCATGTCCATCTCTTTGGCGGATGCTATTCCAATTTTGATGCCTGAGTCTGTTTCCATGTTGCAGTAATGATAGTCATCATCGAACAGCTTCGTGACCTTGAACCCGAGCACATCCCGGTACCAGGCGTATAGTTTCGCGAAGTCATCGGCGAGGATGACCAGTTCGCGGGGGCGTATGTTTATCATTTAATTTCCTAATTATCTATTTGAACTAATTTGAGATTTTCCTTGTGAAACGCATTCTGGTAGAGATGGACATTCCGCAACAAACCATCCAGACTCATCCTGTTCTACTAATACTCTATACTTCATAATAAATCCTATATTTTCCTAAATTGCAGCGTTCGCTGGTTTGACAATATGTAGCATCCCAATCCTTAAAAAACCGCCGATTCCTGATATTCCCCAAACGACTCCTTCAATACTTCAATCATCTCACCCATCGTCACGTAAGCGTGAGCACACTTCACCATAATCGGCATCAGGTTCTCTTTCGTCTTTGAAGCTTCGGACAACCGCGCAAGTTTATTCTTCACATCTGCCGAGTCCCGATTAGCTTTGACTTCAGCGAGATTTGCATTTTGGCGATCTGCAACTTCAGGCGTGATCTTTAGTATCGGAATGTCGATTTGCTCTTCCTTGTCAACGTATTTGGTCACGCCAACAGTATTGCGCTTGCCCGACTCCAATTCTAACTGGTGGCGATATGCCGATCTTGCAAGCTCGCGCTGGAAGAATCCGTTTTCAATCCCCTGCACTACCCCACCCATATTGTCAATCTGCGTGAAATAATCCTCTGCACCCTGCTCCATCCGGTCGGTCATCTCCTCGATGAAATACGACCCACCCAGTGGATCAATCGTGTTGGTAACTCCAGTTTCGCAAGCGATAATCTGCTGGGTACGCAATGCTATCCTCGCCGCTTTGTCCGAAGGCAATGCAAGAGTTTCGTCCATTGAGTTGGTGTGCAGTGACTGCGTCCCGCCGAGCACACCTGCTAACGCTTGAATAGCCGTGCGTACGATGTTGTTCTCCGGTTGTTGAGCCGTCAGGCTGCAACCAGCCGTTTGAGTGTGGAATCGCATTAACAAGCTACGCTCTGATTTGGCACCATACTTATTCTTCAAGCGTTTCGCCCAGATCCGACGAGCAGCTCGATACTTGGCAATCTCCTCAAAAAAGTCTGAATGTGCATTAAAAAACAGTGATAATCGCGGAGCAAAAGCATCAATATCCAGACCACGCTCGAGGCTCGCTTCGATATAGGCAAATCCATCTGCCAACGTAAAGGCAAGCTCCTGCACAGCCGTTGACCCCGCCTCGCGAATGTGATAGCCCGAAATTGATATAGGGTTCCACAATGGCATCTCATTAGTTGCATACTCAATTGTATCCACGACCAGTCTCATCGATTGCTCAGGTGGATAAATATACTCTTTCTGGGCGATGTACTCTTTCAAAATGTCGTTCTGGAGTGTACCCCTGAGCTTGGCTTTATCAGCACCCTGTTTTTCGGCAGCAGCTATGTAAAACGCCCAAATGATCGCGGCTGGGCTGTTGATCGTCATCGAAGTCGAAACTTTTTCCATCTCAATGCCGTCGAATAACACCTCCATATCGCGTAACGAACTGACCGCAACCCCACACCGACCAACTTCACCCTCCGACCAAGGATCATCGGAATCTCGTCCCATCAAGGTTGGTAGATCAAACGCTACTGAAAGACCAGTTTGTCCTGCCTCTAACAGAAACTTGAATCGCTTATTTGTCTCTTCTGGAGTGGCAAACCCACTGAACATGCGCATCGTCCACAGCCTGCCGCGATACATGGTCGGATGAATCCCACGTGTGTATGGAAACTGTCCAGGATAGCCTATTTGTTCAGCCGGGTTCCAATCTTCCATTTCATGCTGCGTGACCATGTTGGGCACCTCAGCCGATGACACTGTGGTAAATAGTGTATCATCACGCAACTTGGACCCATCGACTTGATCTTGCCATTTTTTATAATTTAAATCACTATTTTTACTCATTATTCAACCTGTTATTTATTAATTTCTGTAAGAATCTGTTTTGCAGCCTGCTTTACCGGGATGTTTTCATCCACCAATTTCTGAATATCTTGATCACTAAAACTAGCCCATAGTTGTTTTGAGATCATCATCTCAGCCAAACGTTTTATACGCTTTACACGCTGTTTCTCCCGACGCTCCTGCAAGCTGCCACTTGATTTAGCTTCTTGGAAAAATTCATCAAGATAATCTAAAAGCTCGGTTACGCCCTCACCCTTCACGGCAATGACCGGCATTACCTTAGGCTGTGAGCCGGACATTTTTAAGTGGATCGAGCCCTCAACATCCTCAACGAACCTGTTAGCACCCTGAATGTCCATTTTGTTTATGGCAAATACATCAGCAATTTCCATCAGCCCGGCTTTGATTGCCTGCACGCTGTCGCCAGAGGACGGCTCAAGTACTACAACCACAGCATCGCAAGCCTCTACGATGTCAATTTCAGTCTGCCCTACCCCCACCGTCTCAATAATGATACGCTCAAAACCGTAGCTATCGAGAATATCTGCAGCATCAGCAGAGGTTTCCGTCAGCCCACCAAACGCACCTCGCGTAGCTAAGCTCCGGATATAGACACCCTCGTCTAACGTCAACTCGGTCATGCGAACTCGATCACCGAGTACTGCTCCGCCCGTAAAGGGACTGCTCGGGTCAACCGCAATGATGCCAATGGACTGTCCACGGCTTCGTTGCTCGAGTGCGAGCTTGTTGATGAGAGTGCTCTTCCCAGCACCTACCGGTCCGGTGATGCCTATGCGGAAAGCGTTGCCAATGTTTCCAATTATATCGGATAATTCGCGATCTTCAAGACCACCTGAATTTTCAGCGATACTTATTTTCCGAGCGATTTGGCGACGATTAATTGAGTTCATTTAGATAATTTTCTCATTTTTTCCATATCTACACAATTTAACCCTACTTTTGGAGCCGATCAACATTGTGGATGTGAATTAGAGTTGTAGCGAGTCGATCTTCGGTATGGGTTACCAAAATTTATGGCATAAAATAGCCCGACCATAAATGCCGGGCTGAATTTATTCACTATTTTTAATCAAATGGGAATTATTGATGCCTGTCCCATTTCCCAAAAAACAAAATTTTTTAATCTATTTTGTTAACTATATAGCTTCTTAAACCTATCAAAATCTGCAAATATAAGTGTATTTCGCTCTGTGTGGAGGTGTCCCTCTTCGGCAAATTTCTTTATAACCCGCGATATAGTCTCGCGAGAAGTGCCTGCAATAGATGCAAGATCACGCTGTAGAGGCAGTTCTTCGATTGAAACTTTTCCACTCTTTATCTTGCCAATATCCTCAGCCAATCTGATCAGTGTAGATCCGACCCTGCCCTTTGCATCTAACAGTGAAAGGCTACGTATGTGGCTATCGGATTTACGTATCCTCCCAGCTAATTCCTTAAGTAGCGTGATCGCAATTTTAGGTACTCGCTCCAAAGCCTGAATAAAATCTATCCGGCGTAACATAATAAGCTCAACGTCCTCAATTGAGGTTACTGATGCGCTACGACCCATCCCATCAATAACGGAGAGTTCGCCAAAAAAGTCGCCCGCTCCTAATATCGCAAGAATGGCTTCAGATCCTTCGGAAGATATATGAGATATTTTAACTCTGCCTTTTTTGATTACAAACAGACTGTTACCAACATCATCCTCGAAAATAATTAAATTATTTTTTCTAAATTTTCGTTCAACAGTCAGCTTACTTACGAATTCTAACTCGGATTCCTCAAGATCAGCAAACAATGGAAAAAGTTGTAACAGATTATTGTCCATCATTCTCCTTATAGATATCGGCAGTTTTATTCAAAATTTCAAGTTGGTGTTCAATCTCGGCTCGCACCACGGGTTTTAGATATACTTCATCAATATTCTGTTTTGAAATGGCTTCTGCCAAGGCATAAATCCGTTCTTCAATGGATTGATTATTATTCATAAACAATATTTTTTTACCTTTAAGTTCGCAAACACCCGTCCGAAAGCGACCAGATTCATGCCTGATTTCTGAAAAAAGCCGATAGGCTACCTCCTCTAATTCCATAAAAATAGATTCGCTTTTTTTTCGAGATCTCAAAGATATTCCTTTCGTCCATCTTTGCGCAATTTTTCTACGATTGCTTTCACCTCCTGAGCACGATCCAAAGGACATATCAAAGTCGCATCGGGAGTGTTTACTACAAGTACGTTCTCCATACCGATTATTGCAGTCAGTTTCTCCGGTGAATAAATAAAATTATCCGCTGAGTGAATTATTACAGTTTCCCCTCTTGTCACGTTATCTTCGTCCCCATTAGCAAAGATACGTGAAAGTTCGTCCCAACTTCCTATATCACTCCATCCAAAATCTGCAGAAATCATAAAAATTGGTGATGCGGTAACTTCCATTATCCCGTAATCAATCGAGATTGGCTTGATACGATTATAATGATTAGTGATGTGATCCTCAAAGTTATCAAGATCAAAACCCTGATCGATAAGCACTAAATGTTCATATTGCTCAGGAATATGCTCTTCTATTTCGGATAATATCCTCTGGGCACTCCACATGAAAATTCCACTATTCCAGTAAAAATCACCTGACTCAACGAATCTTTTAGCAGTTGCTTTATTCGGCTTTTCAGCAAATGTTATGACGGTATAAACACCTTTAGGTAGTTCGCTACCATTATTTTCAAATTGAATATAGCCGTATCCGGTTTCTGCTCTGGTAGGCTTTATTCCCATCGTAACCAGCGAATCATTATCGTTTACCAAATCCAAACCGGTCTGTACTTTTTTTAAAAAAGCGGAATTATCCTTTATCAGATGATCGGAAGGTAGCACTAACATTATTCCATTCGGGTCACGTCGCATAATGTGAATAGCTGCCAGCCCAATACACGGAGATGTATTTCGAGGTGTAGGCTCGATAATAATATTGGACTCTTCAATTCCATTTATTTGCGGTCGTATGACATCTACTTGCTTACGACTTGTAACTATCAGGATATTCTCTATTGGAACCAATCCTGATATACGACCTATCGTTTCGCTTAAAAGGCTAATATCACTTGTAATAGATAGTACTTGCTTAGGAGATTTTTCCCGAGACAACGGCCAGAATCTCGTTCCAGCACCACCAGCCATAATTACGGCATATATATGCTTATTTTGCAACTTCATATTACAGAATTATTAGTAAAATCAATTTTGTAGAAAATTTTCAAAAGCAATTTCTTAGCTTTTCGCCTTAAGTAAATATAGCGCAATAAAGGGTAAAAAAACAAGCTGTCCCAATCCACCGACAATCCCAGGACTCATAGCCGCTATCAGGTAGCCTGTAAATGATTCTCCAAATGCACCAATCATCAACACTGATAAAATAAATATCACCCTACCAGCAATTAGAGCAATACCAACATTTAGAAATATGTTTAAAGAAGAATGCTCGCGAATCCAGCCAGTAATAAATCCATAAATTATTAATTCTACAGTCATAGGCAATAAAATTAATGGTTGTGGGTAGCCCGTTATTAGATAATTTGTCAATGGTGCAGCCAAACCTACCATCATCCCGCTGCGCCACCCAAATATTAACCCAGTCAATATTATTGGCCAGTGCATAGGCAATATCCACCTGACTGGCAAGTGATAAACATGAGCCAATGATGGAAGCACAACCGCGAGTGTGATCAACCCGGCTTGCCATATTATGGGCGTAACTCCTGTCATTTGAAAGACAAGGTTATTTCCAGACAATTTGTATTTCATCAACCTAACCAACTAATTATTATCTTAATAAGTTGTAATATAGTTACAAATATACACCAATTCATCCTTTATACCGCTATTAAACACTTTATCGGAAATTTAAGTGTGCCCCAGCAGTTTCCCATCTTGACCTAACTATAAGTGTGTCATTTGAAATAGCAAGCCTTTCTGAAAAGCGGAAAGGAATTAACGATCCGGGATCATGGACACCGTTCAGATTAAAATCTTCATAAGCCCATATTTTATATTTACCAGCAGGAAGATTATTTATTATATACTCACCATCTGAATTTATTTCTGCATAATGTGGCACCCCCCTGCCAGAAAGTGGCTCTGCAGTAATTTGAATTGATCCACCATCACTGCCCGATACAGTTCCTGATATTTCGCCAAGCTCTACACTTTCAAGAATGGTGAATCTCGCTGTCCAAATTGAGTCTAAAATAGTATTATTAGATAAATCTGAAAATTCTGAGTAGTGAAGACGCAACTCACAATGCGACCCTTCAGGTAGCGATGCAATAGTCTTCCAAATGATGCGATTAGCCATATTAACTTGAAACTCAATTGGAACTTCAATAGAGTCCTCAATGAACAGTGACAGAAGATCCTCTTTGCCCGTTGTAGTTATTGCATCATTGAAGGCAATCCAGCCTGAGGGTTTGGAAGTGACATTTCTCGCACCTTCTTTGGGGCTGTAAACGACAATATTAGCCCAAGTAGTATCGGCAAGTTCACTTCCGTTAAAATTAAACTCTGTTGTGTCCTGCCTGAACCTAAAAGTATAGGCAGAGTTTGCTGCTTGCGTATTTGTGCGAAGTATCAGTCTCGTGGAATCAGAGGGGGCAAACCAACCGTGGGTTATCTCTAATTTACCAAGCGAATCTTCAATTTCTGCAAAACTGACCAATTTATATAGATCAATTAACGGAGTTCGATTATATCTAATGGATAAATGCTGCTGATCCAAAGATGAAACAATAAGCGGAAAAGCCTTTCCAGTATCTATTTTGGAGACAAAAAAGTTGATATTTGCCTTGCCGTCATCTTCGAGCACAATATCTCTGTATGGCATTCCAATTTTATCTGCTATTGGGTCATATTTTCTATCACGATTTTTGTCGCTCCACACCATCATACGATATGACCCTGCGGATAGATAATTCAGAGTGAAAGTATTATTCTCGCCAACTTGCGTGACAAATGGTGCAATTGCCTGTGATGGGTCAATTAGGGTGTCAATTTTCGTGCGCCAAGCACCAACCATCATTCCTTTAGCATTTTTATCACCTGTAACTGCTCCACTAATCTGTCCATTTACCAAAGCATCACCTGTGGAAAAAGCAAGAGTGAAACTCTCACTCATACTATTTCTATGCCAATCTTGCAAAATAGAACCAACTGTAACTACAACAGTTGTATTTTCTGGAATGGGCTTTTCTAACAGGATACTCGCCCTGTTTTTCCGCCAGCGAATTTTTTTATATTCAACTGATGGTGGAGAAAAGAATAATGCTTCAACAAAGGTGCTGGGCAAAATTGGCTCGCTAAAGCTAATAATGATATTCGATTCAAGCTCAACGCCAACTGCTCCTGAATCTGGACTTGATCCTATCACCGTTGGCGGGGTGTCATCAACTGGTCCTCCCCCGGGCGGTGCCATAGAAGCACAACCCCCACAGAAACCAATAATCGTAAAGAGTAAGCATATCTTACTGAAGCTATATTTGATATTCAATAATACCTTAACATATATGTTTCGCCCTCTCACAGGATTTTTTGAACTCACCATACTAACTCGCCAATTGGCACCCAGTCGCTACCTACAATTAGGGACACAATATAGTGTCCTTTCCAAGCTCCTATTGAAGATAGAGTTTGAATGTAATGATCGCAACAATTCGATCTTATTTTCCAATAAATTAATCAAGATATTACAACCTATCAACGCATTACAGCATAAGGGTTGTAATGGAAATAACTGTGGGTTATATTTACTTTTCCTTAATAGCAAATGTAGAAAATGCAGGGACATATTGCCAAATGCCTCTTGCAGATTAATAATAAATATGGAGCAATTCTATGCCAGACAAATTTCTAAATTATATAGACGGAGAGTGGGTAGGTGCCGAATCAGGCGAGTGGTTTGAGAACCGAAACCCAGCCAATTGGGACGAAGTTGTAGGTATATTTCCGAAGTCAGATGAGCGCGAAGTCAATAGAGCAGTAGCTTGTGCAAAAGAAGCCTTTAAGACATGGCGATTAGTGCCTGCACCTGAAAGAGGAGCAATCCTGAAACGCGCCGGGGATATCATGGTCGAGCGTAAGGAAGAGCTTGCACGAGATGCCACTCGTGAAATGGGTAAGGTTCTAACCGAAACACGCGGCGATGTACAGGAAGGCATTGATACTTTTTATTATGCTGCTGTCGAAGGCAGGCGACTATTTTCACACACCGCTCCATCAGAAATGCCTGACAAAATGAACATGTCATTTAGGGTTCCTATTGGAGTTGCAGGATTAATTACGCCGTGGAATTTCCCGATGGCGATTCCCTGTTGGAAAACTCTTCCCGCACTTGTTTGTGGCAATACGGTTGTAATTAAGGCTGCATCTGATACGCCGCTTACTTCAACGCACATGGTAGAAATACTTATTGAAGCAGGCATTCCACCGGGGGTGATAAATATCGTACACGGTGGTGGAGCTTCAGTTGGAACCAGAATTGTCAACCATCCTGATGTCAACCTTATTTCATTTACTGGGTCATCGGAAATCGGCAAGCAGATTAACAGTATCGCCGGTGCTGATCTAAAGCGAGTATCCCTTGAACTCGGTGGCAAGAATGGTCAAATAGTGATGAATGATGCTGATTTAGAATTGGCTCTGGAGGGCGCATTGTGGGGAGCGTTTGGAACTACCGGACAACGCTGCACGGCAACGAGTAGATTGATAGTACATGAGAAAGTCCATGACAAAATGGTTGACATGCTTGTAAAGGCTGCGGGTAAACTAACAGTCGGTGATGGCTTGGATGAATCAAACAAAGTTGGTCCATGCATCAATGAAGCGCAGCGAATTATCGTTCATGGCTATGTGAAGATCGGCATTGAAGAGGGTGCAAAGCTTGAAGTTGGTGGCCATTTCTTGGAAGAGGGTAAAAATGCTGCGGGCTGGTTTTATGCTCCGACTGTGTTTACGGGCGTAACGCAGAAAATGAGAATTTTCCATGAAGAAATATTTGGACCGGTGCTGTCGGTAATTAAAGTGAAAGACTTTGACGAGGCGATCAGAGTCCACAATGACTGTATCTACGGGCTATCTTCTTCGATTTACACTAAGGATGTTATGAACGCATTCAGAGCGATTCGCGATCTTGAAGCTGGCATTGTGTATGTAAACGGTCCGACAATCGGTGCCGAGTGTCACATGCCGTTTGGTGGTGTAAAGCAAACGGGCAACGGACATCGTGAGGGTGGTTGGCCAGTGTATGAGTTCTACAGCGAACTGAAAACCGTTTATGTAGATTACTCCGGTAAGCTTCAGCGAGCGCAGATAGATAATTATTAGTATTTGAAAGCGGGTGGCTCAGGCGTCCCTGCCTGCGATTTGACAGGTTTAGTAGCGTCGGCGTCCTTACTTGCGGATTCATCGTCTATGGCGATACACACGCACGGAGGCGTATGCTACTGAACGTCTTTCCCATTGGTGGTAGCCATTTGGGATTAAAAAAATTAACTAAACGAATAAATTTAAGACTATCAATAAGAAAAAAAATAGAGGACTCGGCAGGGGATTATCGGCACTACTGCCCGATGTGGAAAAGCGGGATAACGAAGGCAGCTATGTCATGGCAAGGGTCAACTCCATCGAGCCAAATCCTCAACAGCCAAGGCGCAATTTCAAGCTGGATGATCTTAACGACCTGAGCGCATCAATTCGCGAAAAAGGAATCATTCAACCACTGACCGTCCGGAGGGTTGGCGACCATTTCGAGCTGATCGCTGGCGAGCGAAGGTTGCGGGCATCCAAGCTCGCAGGATTGACAGAGGTTCCGGTGAGGGTGATGGAAATTTCTGATGATGTTGAGCTGTTGGAGCTATCACTGATTGAAAACTTGCAACGTGACGACCTTAATTTTGTGGAATTGGCGCAGGGATACTATAATCTGTATCACAATTTTGATTTGACTCAGGCAGAAATTGCCAAGCGAGTGGGCAAAGATCGGGCGACCGTCGCTAACACACTTAGAGTTTTAGAGCTTCCCACACCGGTAATCGCCTCGTTGCGTCAAGGCGAGATTACGGCGGGACATGCCAAGGCGATTCTCGCGGCAGAGGGTGATGCCCGGCGTAGTGCAATCTGGAAGCGCGTGATTAGAGAAAGTTTGTCAGTAAGGCAGACTGAGGCGATAACTCGACGGGGCATTGATACAGCAGATAGGTTTCAACCGCGCGAGAAAAAAGGCGATTCGCCTTTGCTATCCTCCTTCACCGACCGGATGCGTCTGGCACTTGGCACGAAGGTCAAGATTGCGAGGCGAGGCAAAAAGGGCAGTATTCGGATCGAGTTTTACTCGGATGAAGAGTTAGAGCGATTGGTGGAATTGTTGGCTGACCGGCTGGAATAGGGCATTATTAACATTTTTACAATAGTTTAGAATCAGGGTTAACTAATGGAATTCGAGAAAAAAGATATTACAATCGAAGAAATAATCAATTACAAAGAAGAGGACTTTCTTAAAGTAAATCATGAATATCAAAGAGCTCCTGTATGGACGAAAAGCAGAAAAAACTGTTAATTGATTCAATTTTTAGAGGCTATCCATTGCAAATAATGTACGTTCATCATCGTGAAAAACAAGTAGGACAATTGAAAATGATGACGTACGAAATTATTGACGGTCAACAACGAGTAAATGCTATTTATGATTTTTTTCGAAACCTCTTCCCTCTATGTTGATAGAAAATCTACAAGTTCTGCAATTCCGCTGTTCCTAAATGAGGGTTCTTGGGAAGGGAAAACATTTCAGACTCTTGATACGGAGATTAAAGAAATATTCTTAAAGACAAAATTAAACTTTGCAATTATTAAGTCAGAAGATTTAGACGAAATTAGAGATCTTTTTGTAAGGCTTCAGGCAGGATTACCATTAAATGCACAAGAGAAACGAGATGCATGGCCAGGAGATTTTACCAATTACATTATTAATACCGCAGGTAAACAAGACACGATAGGACATCCATTTTTCAAAATGATAGTTGGCGTTACAGAGGGAAAAGGCAAATTTGCGCACAATTATTCATGACATTTGTTAAAAGGAGCGAATCTGGAAAGGATACTTTTACAAATTTGAAATCATCAAATATTGATGATTTTTATAAACACAATCTAAACTTCAATGGAAATCGGGATGAAACCACAGTAAGATTTAGAAAACTACTTGACATAGCTGATGATGTTCTGCGGGAAAGTAAAATTCCATTAAAAGTACACTCAGCCCTGCACTCACTACTATTAAATGATTTCTTAATAGACGAATATGAGCCAAGTTGGAAGCCTAAATTTTCAGGTGCTCTTGACAATTTCTTAACCGAGATGAAATTAACTAATCAGGAACAAAAAAAGGGGGAGTTCTCAAATGAGATGAGACGGAGGTTTTGGGAGCAATATTCATCTCGAACTAGAACTAATGCCACAGACAAAGATAAGGCATAATTTTTTTGTCAGAGAATGCTTGAGTATTTGAGTGAAGTTAAGCGAAAAGACACACGAAGAACATTGAGTCAGTCTGATCGTGAAGAGTTTTATTTTATATCTAGAAGAAAATGCGGTATTTGTGAACAAATAGTTGAATTGAAAGATCTTGAAATTCATCATATAATACAACATCAATATGGTGGACAAACCAAATTCGAAAACTTGCAATTGGTTCATAGGTGGTGTCACCCTAAGGGGAATAATCTAATCAATATTGATACTGGTATTACTGAAGTATTACAGCCATGGGAAGAAGAAACACCTACTCGGGATAAATCAATAAAAACGCGAAAGGGTGGGAAGAGAGTTTCGCTGGAGGATCTATTTGGAGCCAATTTACTGACTGGGGATTCAAATTTTATGTACAATGAACACAGCGCAAAATTTTATCCGCCTGATACATTAATTTATGAAATTAATGGTAAAATGATGGAATGACTGGATAGTTGAACAGAATGGTGAAAGAATAGCATTATCTGAGTTGCGGGACAGATTTCGCGAACTTTAATTATCAATTAACCCTCATCAATCCCAATCCGCCCCGCCCCCTGATCCGTTAAGCTACGTTCTAATGCTTCGCCATGAAAAGCTGGAACTGTCACCACAAGCTCCACCCTATCCGTAAATACCATGTCCGAAATAGTCCCTTCAAACTGCGCGGTCAGTTTTTCGATCAACCCAATATGCTCGTAGCCGCAAGACAGTTTGAATTTCATCAAGGGTCTAAGCTCAACCGTTGAAATCTCGGCAATAGCAAGCTCCGAGGAATGTCGATAAGCTCGCACTAATCCACCACTACCAAGTTTCGTGCCTCCGAACCAGCGAGTTACCACAACGATCACACCATAAATGTCGGCTTTCTTGATCTGGTCGAGGATCGGTCGCCCGGCAGAACCCGGTGGTTCGCCGTCATCCGAGCTTCGCTCGACAACACCACTTGGGCTGCCGATTCGATAGGCCCAGCAATTGTGTGTGGCATTGTAATGAAGCTTTCTGCGCTCGGCAAGTATGTCTTTCGCTTCATCCTCGCTGCCTACTGCCACGCAATAGCCGATGAACTTGGAGCCACGGTCGGTGTGTTGAGACTCCGAGATGCCCTTGGCAATCAGGTAATGAATGTCCTCGACTGACATTGTCTTGTTTGACTTTATCCTAAATTATTGTTGAATTATTAGCAACTGAACTATCTACATTCTGGTAAAAATAACTGTCCATCCATACCGTCTTTGCGAGGAACGCAGTGACGAAGCAATCTCTATTTTTCTTCATTTAGTTATTAGATTGCTTCGCTCGCAACGACGGGTACTTTTCTTAATTCTTGTCAAGAACTGAAAACCCGAATCTACCATTGTGTTGTTTATTCTGGATTCCAGCTTTTCAGTCTATCTGAGAATGTAAGATTCCCTTCATTCGTCATTCTGGAATTGATCCAGAATCCAGTATTTTGAATGGTTTCTGGATTCCAGCTTTCGCTGGAATGACGATAATAGGGCAATTTTCTGCATTCCCGGACACACTGTTTTGCTGGAATGACGATTGCGATTATGCACTATTAATTAAAATATGCTATACAAACTATTAAAGATATTCAAACAATTCAACGATAATAGAGCGTATAACAGTATCTACGCATCAAACTTGTTGTAGTTTCCTCAATTGACAATTGCTTCAATTTTGGGTATATTGTATTCAGTGTATTTTCAGTGAGTCTTATTTCCCCATTCAAACGTAAGTGGGATTCTAGAGAATAACTATTTCACAAGCGTTACTGGATTCCAGCTTTCGCTGGATTGACGAAATTAGATGGAATGACGAATTTTGACTCATTCAACAGAAGCTAACAGTCGGATTACTGACTCTCATTATGGGGACGATCGGTTTCGACGGAGATATAAGGAGCGTTAACCTGCAGGTCGGGGATCACGGTCACCTCGTTACAAAGGCTGTACTTTAATATAATTGCCGACGATAATTATTCGTACGCACTCGCTGCTTAATTTAAATAAGTAGTATGCTCGCGCGATGGCTGACTGCCGTCAACGTGGTTGAGTATCAAAACTTGGCAGTTGTTATCATTCGCCACGCTGAGGGGTGGATGGTGTGAAACACTCAGCTGGATTTTACTGAAGCGTGTCTTTTCGCGATGGTTTTATCGAGATTAAATAATAGAATAAACTTGTAGACGGTTTCTGAACCGTATTTCTGGACCCGGGTTCGATTCCCGGCGTCTCCACATTTAGCCCATAAGTGCTTGTGTATAGCACTTATGGGTTTTATATTATATAGGTGTGTACCAAATATCTACCAATTATTATATAAAAGCAGGAATTTAGATTGAAGAAACCAAGAATGCCTACCGTTAGCAAACGAAGTAATCCTAAAGGCAAAGTAGTTTATCGAATTAATTATGTTACCCCGTGGGACAATGTTAGACACCAACCTGTAGTTGGTACCCGAAAAGACGAAGCTGTTAGAAAAGCCAATCTTGTCTACGAAGACATGATGTCAAGATACTTTGGTGAATCAGAGCGAAAATTAAAACCAGTTACATTTAAATTAGTTTTAGATGAATTCTATCAAAGTAAAATTAACAGAGTAAGAGATTCTACAATAAAAAGATATAAAATTTACACAGATAATTATCAAAATTTTATGTCTGAAAATTTCAGTTCTATAGTAAACATTAGCCAAGTCACTAAAGCTCAGATCGAAGAGTTTCTAAATTACCTAAAAGAAAGAGGTCAAGCACCAGGAACTATTAATGCAGAATTGAGGGTTCTTAGGTCCTTTTTTAAATTTTCAGTTGAATACAACTATCTATTTGTAAATCCAGCTGATAAGATTGATAGATTTCTTGATCCTAAGAAATCTGAAGAAGTTAAATTTTGGTCAATCAAACAAGTAAATACAATTTTAACTGAAGTTAAAGTTCATTGGCGAGACAAATATGATTTTCTGTTTCATACTGGGATTCGTGAGGGAGAATTAATTAATCTAAAATGGGAAGCTGTAGTTCTAGATGAAAACGATCCAAAGATTAAAATACAAGCTTCTGAAGACTGGCTACCGAAGACAAATCAGAGAAGAGAAATACCATTGAACAATAAGGCTTTTGAGATAATAAAACGCCAATTAAGATTCGAAAAGCATGATTATGTTTTTACCACATTTGAAGGTCATAAGATTAAGGAAAAAACAATTTATGATAATTTGAAATCCGCTCTAAAGAGACTTAATTACTATGGTTCGGTTCATACCTTCAGACATACTTTTGCCTCCCAATTAGTAATGGCAGGAGCAAACATTTTTACTGTTTCCAAATTATTAGGGCATAGTTCCATAGAAATGACCGAGAAATACGCCCATCTTGCACCAGATCACCTAAGAAAATCTGTAGATTTGCTTATTAAGGACTGATTTGCAATATATTTAAATAAATCTTCGTTTTATTATGGCTATCCCTTGATTCGACCCCTAGAAAAATCCTATAATTTTTTTTAGAAGGTTGGTGTATTAGATTCCCAGCCAATAATTTAACCAACTACTTCGTGACTAACTTTTCACAAAATACACGTTTATTACCGTGGACCCAAGATAAAACTAATACCCCCTTGACAGATATTTACATCATACTATACTAATAATATAAACGATTTCGTCATTCGTTTTCTGGGTTAAAGGACCGCTATTATTCAAGCGGTTCTTTTATGCGGAATCAATGACTAAAACAAAACATAAACAGAGGTAAAACTATGGCATTACACAACAAGACAATAGCCAAATTAGAAAACAAGGTGCTTTGTGAAAGGGTAATTCAAGCTGTAAACAACAATTACAACAAGAATTATATTCAGAATACCTACGATGTCACAAGACGTCAACTAGAAAGAATAGTAGAATACTATGAAAGGAAAATTAATTAAATAACCACCGGAGAACTATGACGAAACACAATTTTAACAAGTCAGATATTGACACTAATCAAGGAAAACAAACTAACCCAATATTAGCCCCGCAATCAGATGGGGAGTGTGATATTTTGGACTATGGTTTACAGTTTTAATTAGTTTTCAGCTTCAATCTAAGCATTTCATAAGGTGTTTTCCCATCATGTGCCGTATGTGGTCTGAACATATTGTAAAAGGTTTGCC
>Ga0115002_10000456_pt1 | contig 58567 bp, 56 predicted proteins | sample ArcticOcean_MG_C_8_FD_89576 | JGI IMG/M metagenome (GOLD analysis project Ga0115002, IMG submission 89576) | Marine microbial communities from western Arctic Ocean - ArcticOcean_MG_CB11_86 | ecosystem: Environmental > Aquatic > Marine > Oceanic | place: Arctic Ocean: Canada Basin | collected... | reverse complement strand
GTTGCGCGGCGATCTCGATGCCTTGCGAACGTTCAACATCGGAATTGGCGATCCCATGATCATCGCCGGGATGTCGAGCTGGGCTGCCTTCTCTGTTTATTTGCGAAAACGCGATGATGGTCTGGGCGCCAGCGCTTTTGTAGTCGTTATTACGGCAGTTAGCGCCACTGTTATGTTACCGTTTTATCTATGGGATCTGGCGCGGGGATCGCGCTTTGAGGTAACGCTCGCGAACATCTCCTTGATCCTATATGCAGCGGCGGTGGTATCGGTGTTTGCAAATATTTGTTGGATCCGTAGTGTCGAGGCGATTGGCGCCAACACCGCGGGCCAATTCAATTATCTCATTCCGCTGGTTGGCAGTGTTTTGGCCCTAATAATTCTCGATGAACGGTTTCACCTTTTTCATGGGGCAGGCATGGCGATGATTTTGCTCGGCGTCTACTTCGCCACCAGCCGCAACGTGCCGCGATAACGAGGATTACTCGGTTTCGACGGCGCCACCCGTGCTACCCGGCGGCGAGTCCGCGCCCGGGGTTGACGCCCATCAACGCGCAGTAGTGTAGCCAAAATCCTCTTACGGCGACTTCGGTGAGCACCGTGTCTTGGTCCTCGACGGGACCACGACCACCCATTTCGATGACCGAATGTTCGTCAACGGCACCGCGGATGCCGAGCTGCACCAAGCGACCGGCCTCGCCGTCCTCCATCGAGGTGATACCGGCTGGGCCAACATTGTTGGCTTGTTTCATACGCAGGTGGCGCATCTCGGTGGTGTCGTCGGCATAGCCAAAGTAGGTCCAGTAGAGTTCGAATTCATTTGGGCTGCGCGGCCTGATCTGGCGTGTCGCCAACGAGTTGCACAACTGCTGAACCACGGAGCTGGGAAAGAAAGTCAGGAAATGGGCTGACTTGTTGTCGCCGAGTTCATCGCGGAATTCAAAAATGGAGGGATCATTAAGCTTGTGCGATCCATTGATCCAATCGGTGTGGTGGTAGGCTCGTTGTGAATCATCAAGCGCATCGCTGTCGTGAAAAGCATGCGTTACTTTGTGCCGGCGATCCTTGTCGAAAGTGATGCCGCCAGCCTGGGTGCTGCGAAACTGCCCGAACACTGTCGACTGCTGGTGCAGCAGACCGGCATGATAGACATCGTGCAAGTTCTCGAAATAGAGCTTCCAGTTGCCGGGAATCCGTTGTCGCGAGTAACCGATAATTTCAATCGGCTTCGCCAATACCCGATCCAAGAACTCCCGCATCGGCGCATCGATGAAGTCGGGCAGGGGCTCCACGTTCTCATCAAAGCTGACGAAGATGAGTCCGGCATAGGTGTCGACCAGAAGGGTGTGCAGGCCGTGATCGGCCATGTTGAAATCTTGCGGCATGCCGCCCTTGCCTTTAAGCCCGCGCAAGAACGGAACACCGATCAATTGGCCCTTCTGGTCGTAGCACCAGTGATGGTAGATGCAGGTGAAGTCGTTGGCATTGCCGGTGAGATCGCGCACCAGCAAAGTGCCGCGATGGGCACATCGATTGACGAACGCACAGAACTCTCCATCTTTGCCGCGAACGACAACGATGGGCGTATCGCCGATGAGCGTGGTCTTGTAGTCGCCGGGGCTAGGTATCTCCGCCCCGAGCGCGGCATAGCACCACACCGGGCCGCGAAAAATCCGCTCCTGCTCGAGGGCAAAGATTTCAGTCTCGCTGAAAACGGGGTAGGGAACGCGGCTGCAGTCTTCGCGTGGCCAGCTTAGGTCTCGCCACTCGGTCATGATACCGTCCTTGCCAGTGTCCGCAGCGAAGCGAATATAGCGTGATCCGCGCTTTGACGCGCATCCGCTCACCTCGCTAACCCCAGCAGCAGAACTAGAAAGATTGCGTGAATGGAGAAACCGCAAGATAACGCCGCGCTTGTCGGCGGTGTTGGTGTTGCCGTATTCGCCTATGGGCTAGCGACATTGTCGGCTGCTCTGTGGGGCAGCAACGCGGTCGTCGGACGGAGCGCGGTCAGCGATATCCCACCGCTGGCCATGACGTTCTGGCGCATGGTGGTAGTGGTGTTGACGCTGTTGCCGTTTTCGTCGCGGGAACTCTGGCGATCACGCGCAGCCATTCAGGTGCATTGGCTTGGCCTCCTCGGCCTCGCCGTGTTCGGACCCGTAGCGTTCAACCTGCTGATGTATCATGGACTGGCTACGTCGTTGGCGATCAACGCATCGCTGTTCAATAGTGCAACGCCGGTCGCCATCGTCTTGGCGGCGTGGCTGATTATGCGCGAGCGGGTCAGCGCCCGGGTCGTTATCGGCATGCTGCTCGCGTTTGCCGGTGTGGTGATCATCGTGGTGCGCGGGAGTTTCGAGGTGCTGCTTGCGTTCGACATCCGCGTCGGCGACCCGTTGATTATCACCGGTATGGCGAGCTGGGCGGTTTATTCGGTGTACCTGCGGCGACGGCGGGATGGGCTCAGCGATGCCGCATTTCTAACGGTTATTATGGCGACTGGCGTCGTCGCTATCGCGCCGTTCTATGCTGCCAGCGGCGATAGGTTCGCGCTTTCGGGTAAGAATTTGTTCGTGATCTTGTTTTCGGGTGCGGTGATTTCGGTGATCGCAAATCTGTGCTGGATCAAGAGCATTGGCCTTATTGGACCCAGCCGGGCGGGCCAATTTCACAATTTGATCCCGGTGTTCGGCGCATCGCTCGCGGTGATGTTTCTCGGTGAAGTGCTCCACGCCTACCATGCCGCGGGCTTCGCTGCGATTCTGCTCGGTGTTTATCTGGCGACGCGGGCGGGCGCGCGGATCAAGGCGCCAGTGCGCTAAAATAGGCCATGTTTGTTTTTGTGTGGAATTGCTGAATGGGGGTGAGCGATGGCATCGGAATTGTTCGAAAAGGGACTAAAAGTCCGCAAAGAGGTACTCGGAGAGGAATATGTCGAGCGGTCTTTGAAGAACGCCAATGGATTCACCATGGCGCTTCAGGAGTTTGTCACCGAGGTTGCCTGGGGTCGGGCGTGGGCGGAGAGTTCGCTAACACGCAAGCAGCAGAGCCTTAATAATCTATGCATGCTGGCGGCGCTTAACCGGGCGCCCGAGTTCGAACTTCATTTTCGCGGCGCATTGCGCAATGGCTGTTCGGTCGACGAGTTGCGTGACACGCTTCTGCAAATAACCGCCTATTGCGGCGCGCCGGCCGGGGTTGAGGCATTTCGAATTGCTAACAAAGTGCTGGCCGACGAAGGCATTGACGTTGGTGATGCATGAGCGATAGCCAAACATTACCGCCCGACACCAAGCTCGGGTTGATCGGCCTGGGCAATATGGGTCAACCTATGGCAAGCCGACTCGTCGCGGCGGGTTGGCATGTCGTCGGCTTCGATATGGCCGGAAGCGAGCCGCGTCTGCCGGCCGGTACACACGCCGCAGGATCGGTGGCCGCGGTGGCGGCCGAGACCGAGGTCATGCTGCTATCGCTGCCTGATGGCGCGGCCGTCAACGCCGTCGTCAACCAGATCTCCACGGCCGAGGATCGACGCGTCGATGTCGTGATCGATACATCGACGATCGGGATCGATGCCGCGCGTACTGCCGCCGAGGTCCTAGCGCCATCGGGTGTCGCCTATGTCGATGCGCCGGTGTCGGGTGGTGTATCGGGTGCGAAAGCGGGCTCGCTTGCCATGATGGTTGCAACTGAGCCGGCTACGTTCACCCGGCACCAACACATGCTGGCGACGATCGCCAAGAACTGTTTCCACGTTGGTGGTGTCGTAGGCCAGGGCCAAGCTATGAAGCTGCTAAACAACTTTCTTTCCGGTACCGCGATGACCGCGACCGGCGAGGCGATTGCGTTTGGGATTGATCACGGTCTCGACATGAAGACGATGCTAGACGTGCTCAACGTGTCGAGCGGGCAAAATACGGCCACCAATGACAAATATCTAAAGCGCGTCTTAACCGGAACCTACGATGCCGGTTTTGCGACCAAGCTCATTGCCAAGGACGTCAAACTTTACGAAGAGTGCGTCGCCAATAGCGGGGCGCGATCCGTGGTCGGTTCAGTGGTTAGCGAGCAGCTTCAGCGCGTCGATGCGGCCTTGCCGGGGTCAGACTTCACGCGGATATACGATTTCGTGCGTGACAGCCGACGCTCCGATTAGGCGGTGCGAGCAGAGGTAGCCATGCCGCGCGCGGGATTAATACCTGTCCTCATGCTGACGACGGCGTGCGTATTCTGGGCCGGCAATGCCGTGATGGCACGGGCAGTCTATGAGGACATAGAGCCTTTCACATTGACTCTATTTCGCTGGCTGCTTGCGATCGCGCTGTTGCTGCCCTTTACCTGGCGCCATGTGAAACGCGATTGGCCTGCCATCGTACAAGCCTGGCGCGTTCTAACCGCGCTTGGCATTCTCAGCGTATCGATTTACGCGACCACGATGTACATCGCCGCCCATACCACCGAAGCGATCAACATCTCCCTGGTTGGCTCGGTCACACCGGCGGTCGTGGTCCTGTTCTCCTGGCTGATGATCGGCGAACGCATCAATCTCAGGCAGGGCGTCGGCTTTATGATCGGATTGGTTGGTGTGATCGCGGTTATCGCGCGCGGTGAACTCGAGAATTTGGCAGATCTGCAGTTTCGTGTCGGCGATCTCATCATCCTGCTGGGGGTGGTTTCCTGGGCGACTTACTCGGTTCTGCTCAAACGCTACCCCTTAAAGATGCACACGATGAGTTTGCTGTCGGCGATTTTTGTAACGGGCACGGTTGTGATTATTCCGTTCTTTGCCTGGGAAATCGCATCGACCGGCAATGTGCATGTGAATTTGCCGGGTCTCGTAGCGATCGTCTACGGCGCGGTGTGCATGTCAATCCTTAGCTACATATTTTTTATCCGTGGAGTGCAGGCACTGGGCCCGAACAAAGCGAACGCCTTCGGTTATCTGGTGCCATTGTTTGCCGCACTGTTGGCGGTTGTAGTGCTTGGCGAAGCCATTCTCAGCTACCACTTTGTGGCGTTCGTTCTTATTTGTCTGGGTGTGTTTCTAACGACCTGGAGCCGGCGTCAGGTTGCGGCTGCTGAATAGGTATTAGCGCTGACCCTGTTGCGCCAAGGCAACTCCACCCAACGCTGTGATGGCTGCGGCGATCTGCAGAATCGATAGCGATTCTCCAAACAATATCCAGGCGATCGCAGCGGCGAGACCGGGCGCGGCCAGCAGCCCAACCGCATTGAATGATGCGGTCAGGCGTGCAAACGAATATGTGTAGGCCGTTCGCGAGATGACATCGACGATCACTGCGAATCCGATCAGTACCATCCAACCATAGAGCGATGGCGGTAGCAGGCTCTCCCCCATCGCGATGGCAATGGGCAGCAGAACGCAGGCACTCACGCCAAGGTTCCAGCTCATGACGGTCGAGGTTGAGAACCGACCGCGCAGCTGTTTTAGCCCGATAACGTAAAACGAAAAACTGAACACCGACCCGACCGCCAGATAATCGCCCAGGGCGACCGGCTCAAGTGGTGTTCCGCCAGCGTAAACAAGCAACGCCGTTCCCGCCAAAGCGATAACCAGGCCGACCAGAAATATGGGCGTGATGCGTTCGTCGAATAAAAGCCAGGCACCAAGCGTTGCCACAATCGGAAACAAGCCGCCAATCAGCGTTGCATTGGCGATCGACGTGTGGTGGACGGCGCTTTGAAAAAAAATCAGATCGGCGGCCATCGCACAGGATGTAAACATGAGCCAGGCGTAATCACGAACACGGACCGAAACCGGCGTGTGCCCTTGCCGCGACATGGCAAATCCCTGCATAGCAAACAGCAACGGCGCGGCGAGCAGTGCCCGCCAGAATCCGGTGGCTATGGGGCCTATTTCGCTCAACCGTACGAAAATGGCGGTGAGTGCGAAGCCAACGACGGCGACCACGAGCCCTATTAGCGCAAGATTTTTCCCCGCCGAGCTTGCACTTGGTGGCGCCGGCTCGATTGTGGACACAATGGCCTCCCTGAATTGACGATTGTTGAATACACCTTTGCCGAGGACCTATGACAGCAATTTGCGAACCACGCGCCACTACATCCAACATGCTGTAATGTGGCATCGGCTTTAGGAAAACCGTTGACAAGCCCATGGATCAAGGCGCGCTGCGAACAACAATAATAGATGCCGAGGCGTTTGCCGGCGCGTTGGAGGCGATTGGCGCGACGCGCGCCTCAGACTCCCGCGAAGGCCGTGCCGGCGTGATCGACCTGGCCAAGTCGGTCCTTGCCAGCGGTAATCTGGAAATAAAACGTCGTTTCGAAGGCGGAATAAGAGGTCTTGAAGCGGCTAGTTTGCGGAGTTTCTTGATCGACGAGTACCTGCGGGTCCTGTTTCACTTCACCACCCATCACCTTTATCAGGCCACTAACCCAACCGATGCCGAGCGTCTCGCTATTGTTGCCGTGGGCGGTTATGGGCGCGGCCAACTCGCGCCCTATTCAGATGTCGACCTACTGTTCCTATCGCCCTACAAGCAAACTTCTTGGGGCGAGCAGGTGGTTGAGTATCTCTATTACTTGCTCTGGGATACCGGGCTTAAGGTCGGTCACGCAACCCGCTCGCTTGATGAGTCAATTCACTTCGCAAAGAAAGACATCACGATACGAACGGCCCTCCTCGAATCGCGGTTCGTCGCCGGTGACCGTCCGTTGTTCAAAACCTTGCGGCGGCGTTTCGGCCGCGACGTGGTAGCAGGCTCTGGTCCCGATTTCGTCGAAGCCAAGTTGCAGGAGAGAGATGAACGTCATCGCCAGAAGGGCGATTCGCGGTACGTCGTCGAGCCCAACGTCAAGGAAGGAAAGGGCAGTCTACGCGATCTGCACACGCTGTATTGGATCGGTAAATACCTCTATCGCGTCGATCAAGTAAGCGAACTCGTAAGTCGGGGCGTACTGACACGGCGGGAATATCATCGCTTTGCTAAAGCCTCGGATTTTTTGTGGACCGTCCGCTACCAACTTCATTATCTCACCGACCGCGCCGAGGAACGCCTGACCTTCGACGTTCAGCCGGAGATGGGGCAGTTGTTGGGCTATCGCGACCATCGCGGCGCACGCGGTGTCGAGAGATTTATGAAGCACTACTATTTGATAGCAAAGACCGTCGGGGATCTCACGCGCATCTTTTGTGCCGCCCTCGAGGAGCAGCACCGCCGCAAGCCGCTACTAAGACGCCTAACCTTCGGCTTCGGCAATCGAGATATCGAGGGTTTCGTCGAACACGGCGGGCGCCTCAATCTTCAGAACGAGGATGACTTCGTCGCCGACCCGGTCAGGCTGATTCGGCTGTTCCATGTCGCCGATCGCGAGGGGTTCGATATCCACCCGGCCGTGCTACGGCAAATTACGCGAAATCTTGTGCACATCAATCGTCGCCTGCGTGCGAACAAAGAGGCCAATCGGTTGTTCCTCGAAGTTCTTACATCGCGGAACGATCCCGAGACCGCTCTCCGGCGCATGAGCGAGGCCGGCGTGCTCGGCCGGTTCGTGCAGGATTTCGGTCGCGTCGTCGCGCAAATGCAATACGACATGTACCACGTCTACACCGTCGATGAGCACGCGATCCGGGCGATCGGAATTCTCAGCCGGATCGAGCGTGGAGAGCTCGCCGAGGAGTTTCCTCTTGCGTCGGAGTTGATCCACAACATTACGTCACGGCGGGCGCTCTACCTGGCGCTGTTTCTCCACGATATTGCCAAGGGACGCGGCGGCGACCACTCGGAGATCGGCGAATCCATTGCACGCAAACTCGGACCGCGACTGGGGTTGACGCCCGAGGAGGTTGAAACCTCTAGCTGGCTGGTTCGCTTCCATCTGTCGATGAGTCACACCGCGTTTAAGCGCGACCTCCAGGATCCGAAAACCGTCGCCGACTTCGTTGCGCTGGTCCAAAGCCCAGAGCGACTTCGCCTGCTGCTGATCTTGACGGTGGCCGACATTCGCGCGGTCGGACCAGGGCGATGGAATGCCTGGAATGGTCAACTGTTGCGAGAGCTTTATCGTCTTAGTGAAGAAGCGATGCTCGGCGGAAGCTCGCCGCAAAGCGAACGCGTCGAGGTTGCCCAAGCCAAGGTGAGGTCAGTTCTAAGAAACTGGACCGACGAAGCCTTCGCGGCCCATGCGTTACGTTTTGCAGCTCCTTATTGGCTCGCTGCCGAGCCCGAGGTCATCGGGCGTAACGCGCGACTGATGCGCAAGGCGGATCGGCGCAAGCATCCCCACGCTTTTGACGCCCGTGCTGACGATGCCAACGCGGTAACCGAGATCACGCTTTACTCAAAAGATGAACCGGGACTTTTCGCGCGCATCGTTGCGGCCATGGCACATAGCGGGGTCAGCATTGTCGACGCCAAGATTATGACGACGACCGACGGCATGGCGCTCGATACGTTCAATATCCAAAACAGAGAAGGGCGCGCGGTCACTGCGAAAGACCGGCTCGACAAGCTTGGAGAAACCATCGAAGCAACGCTGAAGCGTGAGTTCGACCTCGACAAGTCGCTCTCGCGGAAGACCCGAATGCCCTCGAGGACGAACGTTTTCCAGGTTGTGCCGCGGGTGTTGATCGATAACCAGGCGAGCTATCTCTATACGGTTGTCGAGATTAATGCGCGCGATAGGCCGCGCCTGCTCTACGACGTCACCCGTGCGCTTGCCGAGCTTGAGCTGAGTACGACAAGTGCGCACATCCAGACGTTCGGCGAGCGGGCAATCGATGTGTTTTACGTCAAGGATAAGTTCGGCCTTAAGATCAAAAACGATCGCCAGCTTGATCGTCTGACCGCGCGGATTACCGAAGCGCTCAAAGATGCCGGTCTTAAACCGACAGAGCGTGCGAAGATAATTGCCAAGCCGAAACAAAAACGCGGCACGGCAACATCGTCGCGCAAACAAAATGTGGCCGACACCACCGCGAGCGGCGTCAAAAAGTCCGCCTCGCCCGGCAAGCAGGCAGCTCATAAAGGCGCGAAGTCAGCCGCGCGATAGCCGCTGCAGACGCCTTCCTTCAGCCATCAATTTCGGATAAGAGCGGCGCATGGCGTTGCTTCGCGCGTCCGCGACGGTGGGCGCATACACCATGGCGAGCCGAATTCTCGGCTTTGTGCGCGATATTCTTATCGCCAATTTTCTCGGCGCGGGTCTGATCGCCGATGCCTTCGTCGTCGCGTTCAGGATTCCAAACTTGTTCCGACGGCTGGTCGCTGAAGGCGCCTTCACTGCCGCGTTTGTGCCGCTGTTTGCCCGCGAACTTGAAGAAAATGGCCAAGCCGCCGCGCTTCGCTTCGGCAATCAGGCGTTGGCGATAATGCTCTCGGCGTTGCTCGTCTTCACAATCTTGGCGGAAATCTCGATGCCGCTACTGCTCTACGCACTGGCGCCCGGATACGTCGAAGACGGCGAGAAATTTACGCTCACGGTGCTCTTCACCAGAATCACGTTTCCCTACCTATTATTCATGGCCCTGGTCGCCCTGCTCGGGGGCATGTTGAACGCCGTTTATCGCTTTGCCGCGATGTCGGCGGCGCCAGTCATCCTCAATGTCGTGCTGATCACCGCTCTGTTGATTGGTGAGTCGGCGTTTCAGAAACCCGGTCACGCTCTTGTGTGGGGCGTTGCGATTGCCGGTTTTGCCCAGTTGTTGTGGCTTATCGTGGCATCTGCTCGGGCAGACCTCAAGATCAAGCTCGGGTGGCCACGATGGAATCCGGCGATGAAAAAGTTGTCACGGATGATGCTGCCGGGCGTGATTGGTGGCGGAGTTACACAGATCAACATTGTCGTCGGCACAGCGATCGCGACCCTGGTTGGCGATGGTGCGGTCGCGTACCTGTATTACGCCGATCGAATCTACCAATTGCCACTCGGCGTTGTTGGCATTGCCTTGGGAACAGCCCTACTACCGCTGCTGGCACGGCAGCTTAGAAGCGGAGACGAAGGCGGCGCTCGCGATAGTATCAACCGCGCGCTGGAATTTGCTGCCCTGCTCATTATTCCTGCAACCATTGCCCTCCTTGTAATAGCCGATCCGATCGTCTCAGTGTTATTCCGTCACGGCGCGTTCACTGAGATTGATGCGACCGCGACGACCTCGGCGCTGATCGCTTTCTCGATCGGCCTGCCGGCCTATGTATTGGTCAAAATACTCTCGACGGGCTTCTTTGCGCGCGAGGACACCGTCACCCCTGTGCGGGTTGCAATCGCTGCGATGGCCGTGAACATCGTCGCCAGTCTTCTCCTGATCGGTCCGTTGGGGCATGTCGGCGTCGCACTGGCAACGGCGATCGCTGCCTGGCTCAACACCACAATTCTAGCTTTTATGCTGGTCCGCGGCGGCGGTCTTGCAATCGATGCCCGGTTGCGTCGGCGGCTGCCAAGAATTCTACTAGCGAGCTGCGTTATGGGGCTGACGCTGTGGGCTGCGAACGAGGCGCTAACCACAACATTCGAGGGCGCCGTAGCGGCGCGAGTCGTAGCGTTGATCGTCCTGGTTGCCGCCGGTTTGTTGGTCTATGCCGGAGCCGCCCTGGGGCTTGGCGCCGCCAGCATATTGGATCTCAAGGCTCAGTTGCGTAGACCGTCGCCTTGACCTGATGGTCAAGGCTGCGCCATAAGGCCCCGCTTTCCAGCCAATCGGACGTCAATCATGGACCGCATATTCTCGGGCATCCAACCAACGGGAAATTTGCATCTCGGCAACTACCTCGGCGCGATCCGTAACTGGGTCGCGCTGCAGGCGAGTTATGAGTGCATTTATTGCATCGTCGATCTTCACGCCATAACCGTGGAGATAGATCCGGCTGAGCTACGAGCGCATACCCGCGAAGCTGCGGCAAGCCTTCTCGCGGCTGGCATCGACCCTCAGGGGTCCATTCTATTCAATCAGAGCCAGGTATCCGGTCATGCCGAATTGGCTTGGATCTTTAACTGTGTGGCGCGGCTTGGCTGGCTTAACCGCATGACTCAGTTCAAAGAGAAAGCGGGAAAGAACCGTGAAAATGCCAGCGTGGGCTTGTACGCCTACCCCACGCTGATGGCGGCCGACATCATGCTCTACAAGGCGACCCACGTACCCGTCGGAGAGGATCAAAAACAGCACCTCGAGCTCTGCCGTGACATCGCGCAGTCCTTTAATAGCCAATTTGGTGTCGATTTCTTTCCATTGGTTGAGCCATTGATTCTGGGAGAAGCAACGCGGGTGATGAGTTTGCGTGACGGAACGAGCAAGATGAGCAAGTCGGATGCGTCCGATCAGTCCCGCATCAATCTCACCGATGCGCCCGACGTCATCGCCCGCAAGATCCGCCGCGCCCGCACCGATCCTGATCCGCTACCAGCCGCCGTCGAAGGCTTAGCCAATCGCCCTGAAGCTGACAATCTGATCACGATCTTTGCCGCGCTCACCAACGGCACAAAGGAAAGCGTTTGTACGCAATTCGGGGATTCAGAGTTTTCTGCGTTTAAGGAAGTGCTGACGGAAGTAGCAGTTGAAACTTTGGCGCCGATCACGACCGAAATGCGTCGACTGATGGACGATCCCGGCTACGTGGAAGGTGTGCTCCGCGATGGCGCAGAGAGGGCTGATCGTTTGGCTGCCCCGGTGCTGCGCGAAGCTCAAGACGTCATCGGGCTGCTCCGTTCCTGAGAACCCGCAACAATGACTTTCGAGCGAAGAGCCCAGCTTTTGTTACAATGGTCGCGCCATCAAAAAGGACCTCGATGACCGACACCGAGACAACTTCGCCGCACCGACGTAAATTTCTGGTGATCGTTGATGACACGCCGGAATGCCGCGTTGCGCTACGGTATGCCTGCGGACGCGCCGGATCGACCAACGGTCAGGTCGCCCTGTTGCGCGTGATCGAGCCGGGAGATTTTCAACATTGGCTGTCGGTCGAAGAGCGCATGCGCGAAGAAGCCCGTGAGGAAGCCGAACGATTGCTACAAGGGCTCGCAGCAGAAATAAGCGCCTCGGTGCACATCATGCCAGAACTCATGGTTCGTGAAGGAAAGTCGTTTGATGAGGTTCTCGCACAAATCGACGAAGACCCACAAGTCAGGGTTCTGGTCCTTGGTGCGGCAACCGGACCCGAGGGACCGGGACCTTTGGTTAGTGCGTTAGCGGGTAAAATGCCTGGAAACATGCATATTCCTGTCACCGTGGTTCCCGGCAATCTAACCGACAAGCAGGTCGACGAATTGGTCTGAGAGATTGGCTAGTTTGATCGTCGGAGATAGAGAAAGCTTGATCTTGTTGGCGAATAATCCAAGTCTGTAGTTAGAAACTCTAGTGGAGAACGGACATGTTCATTCAAACCGAGGAAACGCCCAACCCGGCAACCCTCAAATTCATCCCGGGTACCAATGTGCTGGGCACCAGCACGATGGATTTCCCCGATCGGGATGCGGCGCAGGCCTCGCCGCTTGCAGCGCGCCTTTTTGATATCGAAGGAGTGCACCGCGTATTCTTCGGCGGCGACTTTATCACGGTCACTGCAGACGAAGTTGAGTGGCACATCCTCAAGCCGCCGATCCTAGGCGCTATCATGGAACATTTCACGACCGGGCTGCCGTTGGTCAATGAGACAGCCGAGGCTCCTGAAAGTTCTAGCGAGCAATCTGAGGACAGTGAAATTGTTGTCCAAATCAAAGAGTTGCTTGATACGCGGGTGCGCCCGGCCGTGGCCCAGGATGGCGGCGATATCATCTTTCATGGTTATGAGGATGGGATAGTGTACCTGCAGATGCAGGGTTCGTGTTCGGGCTGCCCGAGTTCGTCGGCAACCCTTAAGGATGGGATTGAGAATCTGCTGCGGCACTACATTCCCGAGATCGAATCAGTCGAGCCGGTTTAGTTCTCATTAACCAATTTATCTGATAATAAAGGGTGCGTGCTGATTTGGATTCCCGATCGGTGCGCGAATAAGAACTTACGGGTTTGCATATTGAAGAATGTGGAATCGCGAGCGAAATAGAGACAATCTATAAAGCTCAAAAAAACACAGAGCGACAAGAAACGATGATTATGGTGTCGCAGTATCATGACAGAAGCAGCGCCTTCGGCGTTTGAACGCTATACGCTTATTCTTCTCGCTGGCCTTACCGTTGTGCTCTTCACATGGGGCATCGCTCGTACGCTAGGCAGCGGCGATGAGACCGGGGCTCACTCGGAACTACGCGATCAACCCATAGCAGGGGTGATCATCGTAGCCGAAGCGTCGGCAGCGCCTCTTCGTATCCAAGTTGATTATATGCGTACCGATACACCGGCCGGAGATCGGGCCGTGTTGAACGTTTATCCTTCAAGCATTCCGCACAATCTGCGCAAGCTCAATTCGGGCTCCGAGCGCAAGCGTCTTTTCATCAAGTCGATGATGCCGCTGGTGCAGCGGGCGAACGAGCAAGTGCTCGAAGAGCGGCGCCGGTTACTGCACGTAGAATTGAAGCAAACAGCGGGTCTTAGTGTGTCGGAGAATGACGCGCGCTGGCTTGAGGATTTGGCCGGACAATACGGACTTGAACATCCCGATATCGAAGCACTGAAGGTGCGTGTAGATGTCGTGCCGGTATCGCTGGCGCTGGCTCAGTCAGCTGAGGAATCGGGCTGGGGCACCTCCCGCTTTGCGGTTGAGGGAAACGCATTGTTTGGCCAACGAGTCTATGGCGGCGATGGCGGAATGGTGCCGTTGCGGCGTGATCCCGGCAAACGGTATCGCGTTCGCACGTTTGACCATTTGCAAGAGTCAGTATCGCGCTACTTGCATAACTTGAACACCCACTGGGCCTACAACAAGTTCAGGGCTTTGCGCTCAACCATGAGATCGAGAAACCAGCCGCTAGATAGCGTTGCTCTGGTTGGGACGCTCGACAAGTATTCGGAGCGTGGCGCGGATTACATCAAGACCATCCGCAGCATTATCTCATTCAATGGACTAACCGCCTTTGATCGGGTGGGCGGCGAACGGCTGGTCGCGACGCCTGGTGCGTAACCCTACGGTATGACGAACTGAATCCCGAACCAGCGAAATCGGCCGTCGCGCGCCGGTAGGGTGCAGTTAAAACGCCCCCGGCCGGGCGGAAACGGTTTTGCGATCCTCACTTCGAACCGACGTGCCCCAAGCCGCTCGATCGTCGTGGGGCCGTTGGACGCAAAACAATTCAATCGCTCTAGACCATCGATTTGATTGTCGACGGTGAAGCCGAAAGGTGGCGGGTTCTCCTCACGCAACAGTGTGTCGGCGGGTGTAACCTCGCTTACCGGCAGCGGAAGCGCGTTCACGACGAGGCGGAAACGACCGATATCGCCATAGGTTTCGTTCAGCGCGAAACGCGGGAGTTCGAGCCGATTCGCCCGTTCATGCGCGACCCCGGAATGTTGGCCGACCGCCGCGGCAAATCCCGCCTCATCGACGAGTTCGGTTGTGCGTCGTGAATATTCGCCGAAGGGATAGGCAAACAGGGTCGGCGCAATACCGATTTGTTCTGTAATACGTTGCTGCGCGCTGCTCAGTTCTTGGCGGTTCGTTTCGTCATCGGCTGAGGACATGCCCAGGTGACTGACCGCGTGGTTGGCAATCGTGGCGCCAGAATTAGCCAGTTCCTTCAGTTGAGCCCAGGACATGTAACCGGCGTTACCCCCATCAACCGGCCCGGTAGTGACAAAGACCGTGAACGGGAGTCCGGCATTGCGAAATCTCGGCAATGCTTGCGTGTATGTTGAGATGTATGCGTCATCGATCGTGATCGCGACCGTATTCTCCGGAAGTCGGCGGCGTTGGGCAAAGGCCTCAACGATATCGGTGAGCGCAAGGACGTTGTATCTCGCCGACATCAACTCTTTGATGTGTTCTTCGAATTGTTCGAGGCGGATGTTAGTCGATGGAACGCCGTCCTCGCCAAAGCGGTGATACATGAGGATTACCGCGCTCGATATCCTTTCAGCGGCGCCGGCACTGCGCGGCACCACTGCACCTACCGTCGCGACGAGGAGTGTCAGCGAGAAGAGAATTCCTTTGAGCCAGTTGAGCTCGGCGTTCATGCTCTGCATCGTGTTTGCGGGTCCTGTCGCTTGGTTTACCCTATCAGGCGTGTGCCGGCCGCGCGATCGGAAAGCAGCGGAAAGCGGCGAGGGTTGAAAAGTTGGTAGTGCCACCATTCCTTATCGTAGAAATCCCACCCCGCCGACGACATCAATCCGAGCAAGATCATTCGATTTCTCTGCGCCACGGCTGAAATAGAACGATTTCCGTGATGTGCAGCCGATGAAAAGTCGTCGAATTCAGTGCCCATTTCAAGGTCATGTCCATTGGAGTCGACGAGCGTGAGGTCGACAGCAATGCCTCGGGAGTGCGGCGATCCTCGGCGTGGGTCGGCGACATAGTTGGTATCGGGCGCGTAGTCCCACAATCGCCATTGCGCTTCAGTTGGCCGGTAAGCATCAAAGATTTTTAACTGGTATCTGAGCGAGGCGGCGAGCTCGATCGCACGATCGAGATGTATAGCGGCGGTCGGGTGAAGAAAGCACGCGCCTCTCGTGTAAATTGGCGCGCCAGTGACATTGTCGGAGGTTGCATAGGCGAGATCGAGGACGATGCCCTCGGTTTCGCCGACTATCTCAATCAACGACTTAGACTGGTAGGTCATTGTTCTACAGTTGTTGCACCGAACGACGCGCTATCATAATCGTTCGGTGCTGCATTCAACCCTGTTCCTCGCAATATGAAAATACTCGCTTTCGACAGTGCGCTGACCGCTTGTTCAGCAGCGATCGTCGATCAAGGAAACGTCCTAGCCGAGCGCTGTGAAGCGCGCGCGCGCGGTCATGCCGAGGCGCTGATGCCGATGATCGAAGACGTGCGCCGCGCCGCGGCAGTCGATTATCGCGAATTGGATCTTATCGCGGTTACCGTTGGTCCTGGATCTTTTACTGGCATACGTGTCGGTGTCGCCGCCGCTCGCGCAATCGCGATCGCGGCGGGCAAACGCGCGGTCGGGGTAACAACGCTCGCGGCCATGGCGCAACGCGCGGTGACGGCCACAGATCCGCCTAACCGGATCGTCTCGATCATTGATGCCCGACGAGACGAAGCTTATGTCCAGATATTTGGAGTCGGCGATGGCTATGTCATACCCGTTTCGGGGGCGCCCGAATTAGATACCATTGCCAATATTGCGGCGCGACTGGGTGACCAGCCGGCAACCTTGGTGGGAAGCGGCGCCATAAAAGTGCTGGATGCCCTCCCCAAGGATCATCGCTGGCTGGCTACTCAAATCACGGTTCCGGACAGTCCGTCCATCGCCCGCCTTGCCTGCGTTCAGGCGCAGCAAGCTGGACAATCCGCGGGCCCGACCCCGCTCTACATACGCCAACCGGATACCAATCGACCACGCCAACGGCCTTAGTAAATGTCGGTTAGCTTTTTTCTTCGGACTTGCGTAGTCGCAGCACGTAGACCCCAGTTTTTTGCGGATCGGGTCCTAGGGTGAGTACTTCATGGCCGTGTTCGCGCACCGAGCGAGGAACGTTCTGCAACGGCTCGCCATCCGGTAGTAGCACTGTCGCAATTTCACCCGCTCTCATCCGTTCGATGAGAAGTTTGGTCTTCACAAACGTGATTGGACACACGTCAGAGGTGATATCGAGGAAAAGATTAGGCGACTTAGACATGTCGTTTTCAATTTTTCTCTGAAGTACTATCGTAACATTTGATATTTAGTGATGTTGACTGATATAGAGCGGCTAATTATATAAAGTTTAGTTTCTTGGAGGACTCACCCGGTATGGCTGAACAACCCGAAACCAGCGAACTTCTAGCTTTGACGACGAATATCGTCGCGTCGCACGTTTCAAACAATTCGGTTACATCGGCTGATCTACCGCAACTTATTCAGCAGGTTTATTCGGCCCTGTCTAGCGCCGGAAGTGGTGGCGCGAACGCCTCGGCGCCCCGGCCGCAGCCCGCCGTTTCAATAAAGAAATCGATTACGCCCGACTTCATCATCTGTCTGGAGGATGGCAAGAAATTGAAGATGCTCAAGCGCCATCTAAAAACCCGATATAATATGACGCCGGACGATTACCGTGAGCGATGGGGCTTAGGTCCGGATTACCCGATGGTTGCGCCAAACTATGCCGCCCAACGTAGCACACTGGCAAAGAAGATCGGCCTCGGCACAAAACGGCGAGCTCAGCGTCGCCGGGTGTAGCGGCCTGACTGCGAACGCGAGCAAAGGGTCAACGATCACTGTGTTGCACCAATCCGATCGGCTGCGGTGAAAACCGTTTTCGCAATAGGGAAAATACTCGGCGTCTTCGTCTGGACGCTGATATTGTTGCCGGCGCATCTATTTGGTCTCGCATTCCAAACGCCGTTGCGCGAGCGCATTCCGGTCAGATACCACAATGGTCTAGGCCGTATCCTCGGATTGCACATCGAAGCGAGCGGCTCTCGTTTCACGGGTGTCGAACCTGTGCTCTATGTTGCCAATCACTCCTCGTGGCTCGATATTGTTGTTCTTAGTTGCGTGATTCCGGGCTCGTTCGTATCTAAAGCTGAGGTGCAAAATTGGCCGATTTTTGGCCTGTTGGCACGGCTGCAGCGTTCCATCTTTATCGAGCGTCGTGCAAAGCTGGCAGCCAATCATCGAGACGAAATTAGCGATCGTTTGGGCGCGGGCGATAAACTCATCTTATTTCCCGAAGGAACCAGCAGTGACGGGAATCGCGTATTGCCGTTCAAAAGTGCTCTGTTTGCTGTGGCCGAACGGTCGTTTGGAGGCGTGCCGCTAATGGTGCAGCCGGTTTCAGTCGCCTATACAAAACTCGATCACATGCCAATCGGGCGCCACCATCGTCCTTTGTTGACGTGGTATGGCGACATGGCCCTGGGTGGGCATCTTTGGCGGATGCTCGGGCTTGGGCCATCGACTGTGTCAGTCACCTTTCACACGCCGATCAGCATCGCGGAACATAAGAACCGAAAGGCGCTCGCCAATTATTGCCAAAAGGTCGTCGCGATGGGGTTGTCCAATGCGTTAACGGGGCGCAATGGTCTTGAGGCAGAAGCCGACGACAGGGTTTCGATCTATTCGAGGAAAGAAAGTGGTACCCAACCTATGCCGGTCGGATCGTAGCGGGATTAGCTTGATGTCTCGCCCGTTGGAAATCATGTCGCCACCAACCGTCTTAACCTTGATCGAACTTTCGGGGGGTTGATTGACAAAGAATCTCTTCATCAAAACCTACGGTTGTCAGATGAACGTCTACGATTCCGGTCGCATGGCGGAGCTTTTGGAACCACTTGGTTACGCTGCTACGTCCTGTGCCGACGATGCCGACTTGGTCGTTCTCAATACTTGCCACATTCGCGAGAAAGCAGCCGAAAAAATGTATTCGGAGCTTGGGCGCCTGGCCCAGCAAAAGAAAACGCGCGACGATTCTCATCCGATGCTAATCGCGGTAGCCGGTTGTGTGGCACAGGCCGAGGGCAGCGAAATAATGAGGCGGGCGCCAGCCGTTGACATCGTCGTTGGTCCCCAGAGCTACCATCGATTGGCCGAAATCGTGGCTCGGGCCGCAAGCACCCACCGGCATCGAGTTAAGCCCGGCATTATCGATACTGAATTTCCTACCGAGTCAAAATTTGACCATTTTCCGATCGAAATTCGCCCCAGGGGCGTCACTGCTTTCCTTACCGTTCAGGAGGGATGTGACAAATTCTGTACGTTCTGCGTGGTGCCCTATACCCGCGGTGCGGAATTCTCGCGTCCCATGGCCGATGTTGTCGCCGAAGCCGAGCGCCTAGTTGCCGGCGGCGCTCGTGAGGTGACGGTGCTCGGGCAAAACGTCAACGCATATCACGGGATAGAAGAGGCCAGCGGGGCGCCGACAGGCCTTGCGCAGCTCATCCGTCGGCTTGCCGAAATCGATGGCCTCGAGCGGATACGTTACACAACGTCACACCCGCGCGACATGGATGAGGAGCTCATTGCGGCCCATCGAGAGGTGAATGCATTGATGCCATTTATCCACCTGCCCGTACAATCGGGGTCGAACGACATTCTGCGCGCGATGAATCGGCGCCACAACGTTGATGAGTACCGCGCGGTGATCGCGAAGCTACGGGCCGCGCGGCCCGATATCGCCGTATCGAGCGATTTCATTGTGGGGTTTCCCGGTGAAACCGATGCTGATTTCGAGGCGACGCTGGACCTGATTCGTCATGTCGGATTCGCGCAATCGTTCTCCTTCAAGTTCAGTCCACGCCCCGGAACACCGGCTGCCGAGAGCGACAAGCAGGTCCCGGAGGCGGTAAAGGAAGCGCGCTTACACCGATTGCAGGAACTGCTGAATGAGCAGCAACGCGCGTTTAACGGGGGATGCGTGAATCGTTCGGTGCCGGTTCTATTTGAAAAAGCAGGTCGCCACCCCGGGCAATTGATAGGGCGTAGCCCATACCTCCAACCCGTTCACGTAGCCGCGGACGATCGGCTTATTGGGTCGGTCGCTCAGGTTCACATTGAGGCAGCCCTGGCTAATAGCCTGTCGGGTCGTCTTACCGAGGGTGCCGTAACGTTCGGCGCACCCCATGGCGCGTAATCCACGATCTGCAGACGTTATCGAGGCCGATCTCAAGGTCGACAGCGATCGATCGGTGGTCGTTGATTTTGACGATAACAAGCTACTAGCGCCGCTATTTGGTGAGCATGACCAAAATCTGGCGCGCATCGAACAGAAGCTGGGTGTCTCGGTGTCCTCGCGCGGGAATCGCGTTGCCATTAGCGGTGATGCGTGGTCAACGCGGGTCGCGCAAAACGTGCTCGAAGATATGTACCATCGCCTGCAGCGCGGATTAGAGATGGCTTCGGGCGATGTCGATGGTGCCATTCGCATGGCGCAGAGCGGCAGTTCCACGTCTAAAACCGACCTCGAAATCGTGCGTACACGCAAGCGTGACATCACCCCGCGCTCGCTCAATCAATCACTGTACATACGAGAGCTGGAACAGTCCGACCTGGTTTTTGGCCTCGGCCCCGCGGGCACCGGCAAAACATATCTTGCCGTGGCGATGGGCGTTGCAAAATTGCTGAGCGGCGTTTGCGATCGAATTATTCTGTCTCGCCCCGCCGTCGAGGCGGGGGAGCGGCTTGGCTTTCTACCCGGCGATATCCGAGAAAAGGTAGACCCTTATTTGCGACCGCTCTACGACGCTCTTTACGACATGCTGCCGCCCGAGCAGGTCGTAAAACGGTTGGAAACCGGTGAGATTGAAGTCGCTCCTTTGGCGTTTATGCGCGGACGAACTTTGGCGAACTCGTTCGTTATTCTCGATGAGGCACAGAACACCACGCCCGTGCAGATGAAGATGTTGCTAACGCGGCTGGGCGAAAACTCGCGATTGGTGGTCACCGGTGATTTGACACAAGTCGATTTGCCACGTGGCACACGCTCAGGGCTCGAAGACGCCGTAAAAATTCTGCAGGGGATCGACGGTGTCTCGTTCGTCTATTTCAGCGATGTCGACGTTGTTCGACACCGGTTGGTTACCAAAGTTCTCCAGGCGTATGCGGCGCTGGAAGCGTCGCGACGCGAATCTCGTGACGGTGATGCTGATTGATGCGACGAGAGGCTTGCCGACCCTCATTGATCACGCCGACGCAAGCGGCTTGCCGGAGTTGATGGGCGACAACGAAATTGGTATTGCCGTACAAGCCGACGTGTGGCGATTGGAGTGGCCGCATGCCGAGAAAATCGCGGGGGGCGCAGCATCGGCGGTCCTGGAATACCTGGCTCATGATGCGGCTCAGCCCGCTGAACTTAGCGTTGTCCTCGGTGACGACGCGTTGATCCAAGAGCTAAACAGGACCTACCGCGATAATGATTCCACTACCAATGTGCTTGCATTTCCGCTCAACGATGCCAACGTTAAGGTGGTTGCAATGGCGAATGAGGGATCGGTGCAAGCGACGATGATGGGCGATGTTATCGTCGCCTATGAAACAGTGGTCCACGAAGCAACGGCGCAACACAAGGATCGAAACGCTCACTTGGCGCATCTTGTGACCCACGGTGTCCTGCATCTTTTCGGCTTCGACCATCAGACCTCAACCGACTTAGATGAAATGATTCGGGCCGAAACGGCCATCCTCTTGCGGCTCGGGTTCGACGACCCCTACGCCTCGCCCGCCGGTCCATTGCGGCCGTAATCTCGAAAGCTCACCTAAGATCAGAAATGACCAACGACGATTTCTCACCGAGTAGTTCGCCCCGTGAAAACGGGGCCGCAGATACCCCCTCTCTTTCAAAAACGATTCTGAGCTGGTTGCGTGGACTTGGCGGCGCACGTCACGATGATGGGTCGCTACGCGAAAGCCTAGAGTTGCTAATTGAGGAGCATGCCAATCACGATCAGCCGATCGACCCGGAAGAGCGGTTGATGCTGATGAATATTCTCAAACTTAACGAACTCCGGGTCGACGATGTCATGGTGCCGCGCGCAGATATTGTTGCCGTCGAGCAGCAGTCGACTCTTGAGGAGGTGCTGACGGTCGTGCGCAAGGAACTTCACTCGAGAACGCCTGTGTATCGCGAAACACTCGATGACGTCGTGGGTATGGTGCACGTCAAGGACCTACTGGTTCGCGCATCGAACGGCAGCGATTTCAGCCTCGATCACTTGATGCGCGATACATTGTTCGTGCCCCCCTCGATGCACGCACGTGAACTCCTGCTAAAGATGCGCAAGAGCCGGGTTCACATGGCTGTCGTGGTTGATGAATATGGTGGGACCGACGGACTGGTGACAATCGAAGATCTGGTTGAAGAGATCGTCGGCGAGATCGAAGACGAGCATGATGTCGAAGAAGGACCGCTCTTGGTTGAAGGACCCGAAAATACACTGGATGCTGACGCGCGGACCCCGATCGAGCAACTTGAGGAGATCCTGGAGCAGGATCTAATCGAATCGGATCGTGATGAAGACATCGACACGCTCGGCGGTCTGGTTTTTGCGCTAGTCGGTCGGGTGCCGCGCATTGGCGAGCGGGTCAAGCACCCGGGTGGGGCAGAGTTCGAGGTTCTTGACGCCGATGCGCGGCGCGTAAAACGGTTACGTATCTGGCGTCCCAGACTGAAGTCGGCAAGCGCTTAGCCCGTCTATCCGGAGCCGGCTGATGGTCCGTGTGCACGCTTTCGTCAGCGGACTAAAGGGTTGGCGCCGCGCGATGCTATGCATGGGCCTGGGTGCGCTTGCCACCGGTGCTTTGCCTCCCCTCCACGCGATCCCGTTTCTGTTAATCTCGTTTCCGGCCCTGATCTGGTCGATCGACGCGTCACGACGCATGCGCGACGCCGTGATGATCGGCTGGTGGTTTGGTTTCGGCCACTTCGTGATCGGGTTTTATTGGTTGGCGAACGCGTTCCTCGTCGACGCGGCGCGATTTGGGTGGTTAATCCCGTTTGCCGTGCTTGGCCTCCCGGTCGTCGTGGCTGCATATACCGCTATCGCGGCCGGTATTTATTGGCGTTTTCATGTGCGAGGAGTCGCCGGCATTGCGGTTTTCGCGTTGTCGTGGACCGCGATGGAGTGGCTGCGCGGCCAATTGTTCACCGGGTTCCCGTGGAACTTGATTGGCTATGGATGGGTATTTTCAGACGAAGTCATTCAATTCGCGGCGACGTTTGGGATATACGGTCTAAGCCTGGTGACGGTCGCAGTGGCCGGTTTGCCGGCCCTTATCGGTAGTGCAGATAGCTCTCGGAACAAATATGCGCCTCAACTTCTGGGTCTCGCGGTCCTCGCCGCTATCTGGGGGCACGGCTACTGGCGATTGGACTCGGCGCCGATTCCTGTGTCATCCAATATTACGTTGCGGGTTGTTCAGGCCAACGTTTCGCAGGTCGACAAATGGCGGGCGGATCGCCGACAAGCCAATTTCAACCGCTATCTCGAGTTAAGCCGAAGCGCTGGCACGACTCAGCCGCGGGTGATCGTCTGGCCTGAAACCGCGGTGCCCTATTTTCTTTCTCGCGAGCTAGGGCGAAGACTTGCCATTGGCGATCTCGTCGAGCGCGGGGGTTTTGTGGTCACTGGTGCGCCGCGGATTTCGCCGCCAGGCGATTCGAAGACTCGCATTTGGAATAGCGTGATAGCGATCGATCATACTGGCGCTATTGCCGCCGCCTACAATAAGTTTCACCTCGTTCCCTTCGGCGAATACTTACCGTTGCGCGGCCTCCTCGGACGGATCGGCATCGAAAAACTTGTTTACGGGCCGATCGATTACTCCGCCGGTGCCGGCCCGACGACGCTACGCCTGGGCGACTTGCCGCCGGTGGGGCCGTTGATTTGCTATGAGGCGATATTTCCCGGCGCGGTGACCGATCCCGCGGATCGGCCCGACTGGCTACTCAATGTGAGCAACGACGGCTGGTATGGAATCAGTGCCGGCCCGCATCAGCATTTCGCCATGGCTCGGCTCAGAAGCGTCGAAGAAGGCCTACCACTTGTACGTGCAGCCAATACGGGTGTCTCCGGAGTTGTCGATTCTTTTGGCCGGGTGATTGCCAAGATCGGCTTGGGAGAATCTGGTGTTGTCGATGTTTATCTTCCACAACCTATTGAAATAACACCAGTTTATGGACGTTACGGCGACCTTATGCTAATCCCTTTGGCACTAGTCCTGGTAGCAATAGTAATGTTGCTAGGTGTGATGATGCGCACAGCGAGACGCTATTAGCTCCCATAAGGTGTACGGGACATGACTAACACGCCTAATAGGGGTACCTAGGGCGTTGTAGTGTTACGCTTGGTTCTTACGAGCGAGTCGCTGTCCTATAACAACTAATGGTATTGGACTACTTGGTTGCAAATCTCGAACGTTGGCGTGACGATTGGAAACACGCGTTACGCTTCGACATATAATTGGAAGAGCAATCTATGGTGGAGAGCACTGCTACGACAACGACCACGGTACCGAAGAAGGTGCCTGGCAAACCAAACCCCATCGACATCCACGTAGGCAGCCGGGTTCGTCTGCGCCGCACGCTTCTGGGAATGAGCCAGGAAAAGCTTGCAAACGCGGTCGGGTTAACGTTCCAGCAAATCCAGAAATACGAACGCGGCACCAACCGCATTGGCTCTAGTCGATTGTATCAATTCGCTCAGGTTCTCGACGTGCCTGTGTCGTTCTTCTTCGACGGCATGCCCTCGGAAGCGGCCAACGGCGCCCCCGGTAGTGGCGATTCCGACGTTGAACCGTTTGAACAGGATCAATTTACTCGCCGGGAGACCCTCGAATTGGTCCGCGCCTATTACCGTATCAGCGACAACCGCATTCGCGCCAAGCTCTTTGATCTCGTCAAAGCTGTCGCGGCCGGTGATGCAAACGCGCAAAGCTAGGAGACCGACGCGGTCGGGTCTTTTCTTGACTTGACCGCCAGGGGTCGGCTGACTATGTAGCGGCTCCCCCTCGTGGGTTCGCCGACCGTGGCATCAACAACGCCGTCGCCCAATATCTGTCCCAGGCTCCGCGTAAGCGCCTCCTATTGGGTGATAACAAACGCCAAAAAAGGAAGAGCCGTTGCCGATCTCCGAATATCTCTTCACTAGTGAATCCGTCTCCGAGGGTCATCCGGACAAAGTCTGCGATCGTATATCCGACGCTGTCGTCGACGCCTTTCTAACCGCTGACTCCCATTCCCGCGTCGGGGTTGAAACGATGACGACGACGAACCGAATCATCTTGGCCGGTGAAGCTCGCGGTCCCGACTCGATTACCCACGATCAGATGGAGGAGATTGCGCGAAGCTGCGTACGAGATATTGGCTACGAGCAAGACGGATTTCATTGGAAGCACGCTGACGTCTCGATCTACGTGCATTCTCAATCTGTGGATATCGCGCAGGGCGTCGATTCTGCCGGTAACAAAGATGAAGGAGCCGGCGATCAGGGGCTCATGTTCGGATATGCTTGTCGCGACACCGACGTATTGATGCCGGCCGCAATCTACTACTCGCATGCAATCCTGAAGTCGCTTGCCGAGGCGCGCCATTCGGGAGCCGAGCCCGATCTTGGCCCCGATTCGAAAAGCCAAGTAACGCTGGTGTATGAAAACGGTAAACCCGTGCGTGCAGCTTCGGTCGTGGTTTCTACCCAACACGCTGAAAAACTCGACCAAGACGATGTTCGTGAAATAGTCCGTCCTCACGTCGTCAATGTGCTGCCGGACGGTTGGATGTGTGGCGAGGAGGAATTTTATGTCAATCCGACCGGTCGGTTCGTGATTGGCGGGCCCGATGGCGATGCCGGCTTAACCGGTCGCAAGATTATTGTTGATACTTACGGCGGTTCGGCACCACACGGCGGCGGCGCATTCTCGGGCAAGGACCCCTCGAAGGTCGACCGTTCCGCTGCTTACGCGGCTCGATATCTGGCTAAGAACGTGGTTGCTGCAGGGTTGGCAGACCACTGTACGTTGCAGGTTTCCTATGCAATCGGCGTTTCAAAACCGCTCTCTTTGTACGTTAATCTCGGAGATAGCGGTCAGGTCGACGAGAGTAAACTAAGCAAAGTCCTACAAGAACTCATGGACCTAAGTCCGCGCGGCATTCGCGAGCATCTCGGCCTTAACAAGCCAATCTACGCGCGGACTGCCGCATATGGACACTTCGGGCGTGAGCCGGAAGCCGATGGTGGTTTCTCATGGGAGCGTCTTGATTTGGTCGAGGGCTTGAAATCAGCCTTCAATTGACACATTGGCATGGCAGGCGACGCTGCGGAGCGCTCAAAGCGTAATCTCCATGGTCGACGGCGCGGACACCGACTGCGACCCCACCAACGTGACCTCCTCGCCGGCCATCTGTCCGATCTCGAAATAAGATTACCTGCCGCCAGCGACAAATTTGTCGACTGCTCAGCCTTGTTCGCTGTTGGGACGGGTGAGATATGGCTGGAGATAGGCTTCGGCGCAGGCGAGCACCTCGCTGCGCAGGCGGCCGCTCATCCCGAATGCGGGTTTATCGGTTGTGAGCCCTATCTCAATGGTGTTGCCCGGTTTATTTCTGATTGGCATAACCGAGAACTGGCTAATGTAAGGCTCTTTCAAGACGATGCGCGGCTGCTTATGGCAGTGCTGCCTCCCGCGAGTATTTCGCGGATTTTCTTGTTGTTTCCAGATCCTTGGCCCAAGCGCCGTCATCAAAAAAGACGAATCGTAGGGCACGATACGCTCCCCGAATTTGCGCGGATTCTTCGCGATGGCGGAGAGTTGCGCTTTGCCACCGATCATTCTGAGTTCTGCCGCTGGGCCCTGTTTCATATTTTGGGCAATGGTGCGTTCGCTTGGCGCGCGCGTGAGGCCGCTGACTGGCGTGTGCGCCCTGAGGATTGGCCAGCGACGCGCTATGAACAAAAAGCCTTATCGCAAGGCAGGAGGCCCACGTACCTTTCCTTCACACGTCACCACCGCTGACGAGACGCGCGCGGACACCACAAAAAAACCTTTGATAGTGCGGCGGCCGACCCTATTATCGCGCCAACAACAATAGCCGCGGAACTCGGTGCAGGACCGAGTTTAAGGGAGTGGGCAGGCGCCCACTTTTTTTATTGGCCCCACGATTGGCCGCGGTTGGAACATGGCCCCGTGCGGTTGCCGCTCGGATGCCCGAAAGATTTGCATCGTGTCGAGTGAGAAGTGGATCGCCGAGAAGGTGGAGCGGCTCGTCGAGCCAGCAATTGAAGCGATGGGCTTCGAACTGGTGCGCATTCGATTGACCGGAGATCAACGTCGTGTCTTGCAGGTGATGGCAGAGCCGCACGAAACGATGACGATGACTGTCGACAATTGTGCCGCCCTGAGCCGAACGATCGCCGCATTGCTCGATGTTGAAGATCCAATTCCCGGAGAATATGTGCTTGAAGTGAGCTCTCCGGGAATCGATAGACCGTTGGTAAAACCGAGAGATTTTGAGCGCTTCGCGGGTTATGAAATCAAACTTGAGGCTGCGCGTGTGATCGATGGACAGCGTCGCTTCCGTGGTCGCCTCAAAGGCATCGTCGATGGTTATGTGCAGCTTGAACTCAAGTCGGGTGAGGCGAAAATCGCCCATGCCGACATTGCTAGCGCCAAGTTGGTGTTGAACGACGATCTGCTTGCACAACAAAAGACCGGCTGAACAAGATCGTAAGGGACGGAGAATAAACATGGTTGCCGAGACCGAAACCGTAACCAGTATGAATCGCCTCGAGTTGCTGCACGTCGCCGACGCGGTAGCGCGCGAGAAAGGCATCGAGCGTGAAACGGTCGTCGACGCAATGGAAGAGGCCATTCAAAAGGCGGCGCGGTCAAAATATGGCCTCGAAAACGATATCCGCGCAGAAATTGATGGCACGACCGGCGAAATCCGGATTTACCGATGTCTCGAAGTCGCGGAGATCGTCGAAAATGACGCAACCGAGATATCCATAGCGGAAGCACGCGAGCGCAACCCTGACGCCCAAGTTGGCGACATACTGGCGGAAAACTTGCCACCGGTTGATTTTGGCCGCATTGCGGCGCAAACGGCCAAACAGGTCATCGTTCAAAAGGTTCGTGAAGCCGAGCGGGAGCGTCAATACGAAGAGTACAAAGATCGTATAGGTGAAATCGTTAACGGCCTCGTGAAACGAGTCGAATATGGCAGCATCATCGTCGATCTAGGCCGGGCCGAGGCGGTTGTGCGACGGGATGAATTGCTGCCGCGTGAGTCCTTCCGCGTTGGTGACCGCGTGCGCGCCTACGTCTACGACGTGCGCCGGGAGCTGCGCGGCCCCCAGATCTTTTTGTCTCGGACTCATCCGCAGTTCATGGCCAAATTGTTCGCCCAAGAGGTGCCGGAGGTCTACGACAGCATCATTGAAATCCGCGCCGTAGCTCGGGATCCTGGAAGCCGGGCCAAGATCGGTGTGTTCTCCAACGATACCAGTATTGATCCGGTCGGGGCCTGCGTTGGCATGCGTGGGAGCCGCGTTCAGGCGGTCGTTAACGAACTGCAAGGCGAGAAGATCGATATCATTCAATGGTCGCCCGATGCCGCAACGTTCATTGTTAATGCACTTGCCCCGGCGGAGGTAACCAAAGTGGTTCTCGACGAGGATGCGCAACGAATTGAGGTTGTCGTGCCAGACGATCAGTTGAGTTTGGCAATCGGCCGGCGCGGTCAGAACGTTCGTCTGGCGTCTCAGCTGACGGGGTGGGATATCGATATCCTAACCGAAGCTGAAGAATCGGAACGGCGGCAAGAAGAGTTCCGCGAACGAAGTCAGATGTTTGTGGACATGCTCGATGTCGACGAGTTGATCGGCCAACTTCTCGTAACGGAGGGGTTCGCCGAGATGGAAGAGGTCGCGTATGTGCCGATCGAGGAATTGACTGCGATCGAAGGCTTCGACGAGGAACTAGCGGCCGAATTGAGCAACCGCGCTCGGACTTATCTGGAGAAGAAGGAAGTTGAGCTGCAGCAAAAACGAGTTGAACTCGGCGTTACCGATGAACTCGCCGCCGTCGACGGCCTGACATCAACCATGTTGGTGGTGCTGGGCGAGAACGAAATCAAGACGTTAGATGATTTTGCCGATCTCGCTGGCGACGAACTGCTTGAATTGTTAGGCGTGTTCGGATTGAACGAGACCCAGGCCAATGAGATGATCATGGCCGCTCGTGCGCATTGGTTTGAAGACGAAGACGTGGCCGTGCAAGCAGAAAACAGCGTCGTGGAAGCCAGTGAGAACGCATCTGAATCCGCTAAGTAATGAATGGCACGTTGGCCGAGGTCTCAACATCTAGGAAATGGTTTTAAATAACACACCCCTGCGCCGCTGCATTGACAGCGGGGAAACCGTCCCCACCAACGAACTGATTCGCTTCGTTGTCGGGCCCGAAGACGAACTCGTTCCCGATATCGAGGGCGGTCTCCCAGGTCGGGGCCTTTGGGTAACATCGACAACACCAGCATTGGCTCGTGCCGTCAGTCGAGATTTGTTTTCGAAAACGTCTCGTCGCCGGGTTCGCACCCCAAGTGATCTGATCGCTCGGGTCGAGCGTCTCCTTGTTCGACAATGCCAATCTCGGCTCGGCCTGGCCCGTCGCGCGGGTGTAATGGTGGTCGGATTTGAGAAAGTCCGCTCTATGATTCGCGCCGGCGACGCTGCGGTTTTGGTGGCCGCTTCGGACGCGGGCGCGGATGGTCGGGCGAAGCTCATGGGGCTTGGATCATCCTTGGCGCACGTGCAAATCCTATCGCGCGAAGAATTGAGTTTAGCAGTCGGCCGGGAAAATGTGGTACATGCTGCGTTGGCGCGAAATCGATTGGCGGTCCAATTCGTGTCAGATACCAAACGTCTTGCCGGAATTCGGCCGGAAAACGTCGCATTGAATAGTACGCGCGTGGTAATTTCGGACAAGAGTGAAACCAGATCGCCGAATGAAACTGGTCTATGAGTGAAACGCACGAAACCGACGACGGAAAACTGAGCCTTTCGAAGCCTAAGAAGCTCGAGCTGAAAAAGACCGTCGATGGCGGTCAAGTTCGCCAGAGCTTTTCACATGGCCGTTCAAAGACTGTCGCCGTTGAGATAAAGAAAAAACGTCTCGTCGGTCGCGCAGCGGCGGCGCCAGCGGTCGAGGCTCCCGTTGCGAAGCAGGCACCACCGAAGGCGCCGGTTGTCGAGGCCCAGGCTGTGCCTGAAGAGGCAGTGGTTGACCTTGCCCACCCTCAAGATACCGAAGAACAAGCCCTCGCACGCAGTGCGGGCATCGTTCTTCGTGAGTTAACCAACGACGAGAAAATAGCGCGCGCGCGCGCCCTCGAAGGCGCGAAGAAGGCTGACACCGAAGCGCGCAGTCGCGCCGAAATGCAGGCGACGAGACGGGCCGAGCAGCAAGCTAAGCTCCAATCCGAACGCGACGCCGCCGCTCAGCGTGCAAACCTCGAAGAAGAGCGCAAACGGACCGAGGAAGAGGCCCGACTTAAAGCGGAGGAGCAGGCCGCAAAACGGCTAGTCGAGCAGGCAGCAGATACTAGCCCAAAAACTGAGGCAGAAACGGAAGTCCGTCGACCAACGCGCCTGGCGCCTCGGCGGCACACGCCGGTTCGCCGCGACGGGCAGCGCCGACGCGGCGGCAAACTGACCGTTACCCAGGCGCTCGATGAAAACGAGCGCGTGCGTAGCCTAGCTTCAGTGCGCCGCGCGCGAGAAAAAGAAAAACGTTTAGCTGAAGGCCTTGAAGGGCCGTCAAAGATCCTGCGCGACGTCGTGATTCCGGAGACGATCACCGTTGAAGAACTTGCGAATCGCATGGCTGAGCGGGGTAATGACGTGATCAAAGCTCTCATGGCTATGGGTGTTATGGCCACGATCAACCAGACTATCGATGCAGACACGGCCGAAGTTATCGCGACAGAGTTTGGACATCGCGTCAAACGCGTCAGTGCGGCTGACGTTGAGATCGGACTCAAGGGCGAAGACGACGAAGAGGGTGCAATAGAATCAAGACCGCCGGTAGTGACGGTTATGGGCCACGTTGATCACGGCAAAACCTCACTCTTGGATGCATTGCGCGAAACCAATGTCGCTGCGGGTGAGGCCGGCGGCATCACTCAGCATATAGGCGCCTATCAGATCGCGACGGAAACCGCTGGTCGCATTACATTTATTGATACCCCTGGCCATGCGGCGTTTACATCGATGCGCGCGCGCGGCGCGCAACTGACCGACTTAGTGGTTCTCGTCGTTGCAGCCGATGACGGCATCATGCCGCAAACCGTCGAGGCCATCGATCATGCCAAAGCTGCTGGTGTGCCGATTATCGTTGCGATCAACAAGATGGACCGGCCCGACGCCGACCCCGAGCGCGTTCGCCAAGAGCTGTTGCAACATGAACTTGTCGTCGAATCGATGGGCGGCGAAGTTCTTTGTCTCGAAGTATCAGCCAAGGAAAAAACCAATCTCGACAAGCTTGAGGAAGCAATCCTTCTTCAGGCGGAAATCCTCGAATTGGGAGCAAACCCGAATCGACCAGCCGAGGGTCTTGTTGTTGAAGCCAAGCTCGACCGCGGTCGGGGGACGGTTGCGACGGTGCTAGTACAGCGTGGCACGCTGAAAGTTGGAGATATTCTCGTGGCGGGAGCTGAGTGGGGCCGCGTTCGCGCCTTGGTCGATGACCGCGGACGTCGCCTCGACGAAGCAATTCCGTCGCAACCCGTGGAAGTATTAGGACTTGGCGGTGTGCCGGGTGCGGGTGACGAATTTGTTGTCGTCGAAAGCGAAATAAGGGCGCGCCAGGTTACGTCGTTCCGCGAAGATCAAAGCCGTGATGCGCGAGCCGCGGCAGTTGGCCGCTCGAGCCTTGAGCAAATGTTCTCCGATATGTCCGAGGGTGAAGCGCGCGAACTTCAGGTGGTTATCAAGACCGACGTACGGGGCTCACTCGAGGCGATCCTGGGTGGGATCGAGAACTTGAAATCGGACGAGGTGCAGGTGCGTATGTTGCACGCTGCCGTTGGCGGAATAAATGAATCCGATGTGGTTCTTGCCAATGCCTCCAAAGCGCTCGTCATAGGCTTCAATGTTCGGGCCGACCCGGTTGCGCGCGACCTCGCGCGGCAAATTGGTACCGAGATCCGTTATTACGCGGTAATCTACGAACTGATTGATGAGCTCAAAGCGATCCTAAGCGGCATGCTAGACCCCGAAGTGGTAGAGCACGCTGTCGGTGCAGCGGAAGTGTTGGAAGTGTTCAACATCAGCAAGCTGGGCAGAATCGCTGGTTGCCGGGTTACCGAAGGGGCTGCGCGGCGCAACGTCCGAGCGCGGTTGGTGCGCGACAGTATCGTCGTTCACGAAGGTGCCATCAGCTCTTTGAAGCGCTTCAATGATGATGCGCGCGAAGTGAATACCGGCAACGAATGTGGTGTTGGGCTTGAGAATTACCATGATATCCAACCGGGTGATCTCATCGAATTCTTTGAGGTCGAGCACGTCGCCCGCACGCTATAGGCATATCACGAGCGCGCCCTACTCGGCTGGCGCCACGTCGGCCGGTGCTCGCTCCGGCGTCAGAACCAAACATCGGTAAGGCGACATGGGAAAGCGCACCCATCGCGGCGGTTTCGAACGAAGAACACGTGTCGGCGAGGCGATTCGACACGCACTCGCTGACACGTTTGTGCGCGGCGATATCAACGATCCGATCCTTCACGGCGCGTCGATAACGGTCGGAGAAGTTGAAGTCAGTCCCGACTTGCGCAACGCGACCGCTTACGTCCTGCCTTTCGGTGACATTGACCCAGACGACATGCTGGCGGGATTGGCGCGCGTTACGCCCTATCTTCGCCACCAGGTATCGCAGCGCATGCGCCTGAGGTACGTGCCCATGCTGCGCTTTGCGCTCGACCGAACGTTCGACCAAGCGAACGAAATAGATTCGTTGTTGCAACGACCTGAAGTCGCACGCGACCTCACCGAGTCGACCGACGCGGATTAGTTCGCCGATCTATGACCCGTAAACGACGCGGCGAGCGCGTTGACGGCTGGCTGGCAATAGATAAACCGGCTGGGAGAACTTCCGCCCAAATCGTTGCCGAAGTGAAACGTATATTCTCAGCGCAGAAGGCGGGGCATGGTGGAACTCTCGATCCGTTGGCGACAGGGGTTCTGCCGATCGCGTTTGGCGAGGCGACCAAGACCGTTGAATACGTCATGCGTGGCAGCAAAGTGTATCGCTTCTCGGTTTGCTGGGGTGAAGCGCGCGATACCGAGGATCGTGAAGGCACGGTCGTCGGGAAAAGCGATGTAAGGCCAACGACCGATGATATCGCTGCGGTTTTGCCTCGGTTCACGGGCGACATAGAGCAAATCCCGCCAGCATTCTCGGCCATTAAGCACCAGGGCCGTCGCGCATACGAACTTGCCCGTAGCGGTGAGACGCCTGAACTTGCGGCCCGAACCGTGTCGATTCGTGAGTTTTCTCTTGAGTCCGTGGATGACCGCGATCATGCCACGTTTCGGGTGGTTTGCGGTAAGGGTACCTATATCCGTGCCTTAGCCCGCGATGTTGCAATCGAATTGGGCACGCTCGCTCACGTCAGCGAGTTACGGCGTTGCCAAGTCGGTCCTTTCGAGGAGGAAGCCGCGATTTCACTGGATTCTCTGCGAACCCTAGGGCATAGTTCGACCCGCTCGCAGCTCCTGCTTCCCGTCGAGGTTGCGCTGGCCGACATCCCGGCAATCTCCTTGACACAAGACCAAGCAGATAAACTGCGCCGTGGCGAATCCGTAAGCGTTGACTCAAGCGAAATCGGACTTCGATGTGCCATGGTTTCCGGCCGTCTCGTTGCGCTTGCAGAGATGGCGGACGGAAGGGTGCGCCCGAAAAGGGTATTCAATCTGTAGCGCAATGGGCGCGACAGAGGCACTAGTAAACGGAGATATTGATGTCGATTGCTGCGGAACGTAAGACCGAACTTATCGGCACATTTCGAAAGAACCCTCAAGATACCGGCTCACCGGAAATTCAAGTGGCCGTTCTAACGGAAAGAATTAAAAACCTCACGGAGCACTTCAAAGCACACAAAAAAGATCTACATTCGCGACGCGGTCTGTTGAAAATGGTCAGCCGTCGCCGTCGTCTGTTGGATTATTTGAAGCGATCCGACGATACGAAGTACACATCCATTATTCAGCAACTTGGGTTGCGCAAATAGCGACCTGGGCGGGGCTCGGTAAACCGAGAGCTGGCTGCAGGCCGCGAAACTGTGGCCCGTGGCGATGAATCGCAACGGGCCACGCTCGGCTGACTCAATTCGGATGCGGCCGTAAGCAAGGAACGGAAACAACATGTTTGATATTCATAGAAAAGAAATTGAATGGGGCGGACGGACGCTGTCGATCGAAACAGGGCGCCTGGCTCGACAAGCGGACGGCGCTGTCCTGGTGACTTATGGCGAGACCTCGGTGCTGTGCACCGCGGTTGGCCAGAAAAAGGTACGCGAAGGCCTCGATTTTCTCCCCTTAACGGTTAACTATCAGGAAAAGACATTTGCCGCAGGCAAGATTCCCGGCGGATTTTTCAAGCGCGAAGGGCGTCCGACGGAGCGCGAAGTCCTCACGTCGAGGCTTATCGATCGCCCGATCCGCCCGCTTTTTGCGAAGGGCTACCGGCACGAAACCCAGGTTATGTGCACGGTGTTGTCGCACGATATTGAGAACTTGCCGGACATTTGTGCACTCATAGGCGCCTCGGCGGCACTCACCATATCGGGCCTTCCTTTTCTCGGACCAATTGCTGGCGCCAGGATCGGGTACGTCGATGGCGATTATGTCCTTAACCCTCTGCTGGATGATTTGCCGGCGTCGTCATTAGAACTTCTCGTGGCCGGCACAGTCGATGGCGTGATGATGGTCGAATCGGAAGCGAGCGAACTGAGCGAAGACATCATGTTGGGGGCTGTGACGTTTGGGTATCGCGCCTTCCAACCTGTCATTGAAATGATCATCGACCTTGCCGAAGAGTGCGCGAAGGAACCCTGGGATCTGCCCAAGCTGGATGATGAGGACGGCGCGCTCGCAATTAGGCTTCGCGAGATAGCCGAGCAAGATCTTCGTAGCGCCTACCAGGAGCAAGGCAAACAGGCTCGCACAGATCGCGTTGCCGGGGTCAAGAGTAGTGCCCTTGCCAGTTTCGAAGAAAGCGATGGGGATAATTTCGATAAGAACGTGATGAGCGGCCTGTTCAAGGGCCTCGAGCGTGACATCGTACGTAACTCAATCCTCGATACCGGTACTCGTATCGACGGTCGAGACACCAAAACCGTTCGCCAGATCGAAGCGGAAATAGGCGTCCTGCCGCGCGCGCATGGCGCCGCACTGTTTACCCGCGGTGAGACCCAGGCATTGGTGGTAACGACCCTGGGAACCGGCGACGACGAACAAATCATGGATGCCCTCGAAGGGGAGTACCGCGAACGCTTTCTACTCCACTACAATTTTCCTCCTTATTCGACCGGCGAAACCAAGTTCATGCTTTCACCGGGGCGGCGTGAAATTGGGCACGGTAAATTGGCGTGGCGCGCCCTTCGTGCGTTGCTACCGAGTGCGGAAGAATTTCCGTACACGATCCGGGTTGTCTCGGAGATAACCGAATCAAACGGATCGTCGTCCATGGCATCGGTATGCGGTGCTTCTTTATCGATGATGGATGCAGCCGTACCGCTCAAGCGACCAGTCGCTGGGATCGCGATGGGATTGATTCTTGAGGGTGAACGTTTTGCGGTGCTCTCCGATATCCTCGGCGACGAAGACCACCTCGGCGATATGGACTTCAAGGTGGCGGGAACCGAAGAGGGTATTACCGCCCTGCAGATGGACATCAAGATCACGGCGGTTACCGAAGAAATCATGCGGGTCGCGCTCGCTCAGGCCAAAGAAGGTCGAGTGCATATCCTCGGCGAAATGTCGAACGCGATCAGCCGCTCGCGCGATAGCGTCCACAAACACGCACCTCGGATCACGACGATCCAAATCCCCAAAGACAAGATCCGTGAAGTGATTGGGACCGGTGGCAAAGTGATTCGCGAGATTTGCGAAACGACGGGCGCCAAGATCGACATCGAGGATGACGGCACGATTAAAGTTGCGGCGACCGATACCAAGTCGGGAGAAGCGGCACTACAGTGGATCAAGGACATCGTTGCCGAACCCGAGATTGGGCTAACTTATGACGGCAAGGTCGTTAAGGTTGTCGATTTTGGCGCATTCGTTAACTTCATCGGCAATCGCGATGGACTCGTCCACATCAGCGAACTCGCGCCGAACCGGGTCGACAAAGTTGGCGATGTGGTGAAAGAAGGCGACCAAGTCAAAGTCAAGGTTTTGGCGGTTGACGACAGGGGTAAGGTGCGATTGAGCATGAAGGCTGTTAACCAACAAACCGGCGAAGATATAACCGAGAAAATGCAAGCTGAAGGTTGATTTTAAGGCATTGGTTTGGTTGGTCTAACGTAGGCTAAGGCAGCGCTTTTGAGCTGGTAAATGCGCTGCTACTTGCAAAACTCGTACTTAGGCGTGCGCATGGGAGTTTGGGAAAAACCGCGATTTGACCTATATTCCTGCTGCGGAAGTCCGGGAGACAACCGTCAGCTGGCAACTTGGGCTATCCGTTGCCGATGTGCTGGTGGTGGGTCGCGATCGCGGCTTGCTAGGGAGCCGAGGCGATGAAGGCACTCAATCCGATCCTCATGTCTGGCCGGGAGGTAATTCCGGTCGTCGAGGGTGGAAAAGGTATTTCAATTACGAATGGCGAAAGCTCCGGTGCGTGGGCAGCGTGCGGGGGAGTCGGGACGTTTTCGGGCGTCAATGCCGACACCTTTGACGATAGCGGGAACGTCTTGCCCCAGATTTACAATGGGCAAACCCGCCGCGAGCGCCACGAAGAACTCGTTGAGTTCTCGATCAGCGGGGCAATTTACCAAGCGCGTGTCGCGCATGAGAGCAGCGACAATTCCGGCCGTGTCCATATGAACGTCTTGTGGGAGATGGGCGCGGCGGAGAGAATTCTACTTGGGATATTGGAAGGCGCGAAGGGACTCGTACACGGCATAACCTGTGGTGCCGGCATGCCTTATCGATTGGCGGAGATCGCTGCCCGATATGGCGTCCATTACTACCCTATCATTTCGTCGTCGCGTGCCTTCCGAGCCTTGTGGAAGCGGGCTTACCACAAGTTTGGCGAACTCATGGGCGCGGTCGTCTATGAAGATCCTTGGTTGGCCGGTGGACACAACGGTCTATCAAATAACGAAGATCCTCAAAAACCCGAAGATCCGTTCCCTCGCGTCCTTGAGTTGCGCAAGCTCATGAACGAATTTGGTCTTCACGACACGCCAATAATCATGGCTGGCGGCGTTTGGTATCTTCGCGATTGGGAGAGCTGGATCGATAACAAGGAGTTGGGACCGATCGCGTTCCAGTTTGGGACGCGCCCACTGCTTACCAAAGAGAGTCCGATCTCGGATGCCTGGAAGCAAAAACTCGTCAACCTCAAACGCGATGATGTATTTCTAAACCGCTTCAGTCCGACCGGTTTCTGGTCATCCGCCGTAAACAACGGATTTATCGAAGAACTGCGCGAACGAAACGAACGCCAAATCGCCTACACAACCGAGAAAACCGGCGAGCACTCCGCACCGTTTCCGGTCGGTGCGCGCAAACGCGAAGTCTTTGTCACCGATGTTAACGCCGAACGCGGCCGTGCCTGGCAGGACAGTGGGTTTACCGAGGCGCTCAAGACACCGGACTCCACGCTTATTTTCCTTACCCCCGAGAAAGCAAATTTGATACGCCACGACCAGATTGAGTGCATGGGGTGTCTTAGTCAGTGCAAGTTTTCCAACTGGGCGGAGAGCGAGACTGGCTCGACCGGCCGCAAGGCGGATCCGCGAAGTTTCTGCATACAGAAGACCCTGCAAGACATCTCGCATTCGGAGCGCCTCGAGGACAATCTCATGTTTGCCGGTCACGGTGCCCACCGCTTTTCGACAGACCCGTTTTATTCGAACGGTTTCATCCCGAGCGTCAAACAGTTGTTTGCTCGAATTCTCACCGGCGATTGAGCCGCCCTAAGGATGACAAGGTGCTAAAAACAGGCGATCAAGCCGTGTTGTGTGCTTCAAGGTCGCGATGATTGAATCAGGCCGCGACACGGGGCGCCAATTTGCCAGTTTGGTGAAGCAATTACGACGTGCGGGTTTACGCCCAACGCGTCAGCGCCTTGCATTAGCCAGCCTTTTGTTCGAAGGGGATAATCGCCACGTCTGTGCCGAGAACCTTTTCGACGATGCTCAGGCCGGCAATATTCGCGTGTCGCTCGCGACTGTTTACAACAGTTTGCATCAATTCACCGAAGCGGGGTTGCTACGGGAAGTGACGGTTGCTCCGGGTCGTTCCTATTTCGATACGAACATTACTGACCATCATCATTTTTATCACGAGGATGACGGATCGCTTGTCGATATTCCCGACGATGATGTGATATCCACCCATTTGCCGGTGCCGCCCGAGGGGACGAAAATCGCCCGGGTTGATATTGTCGTACGTATCGAATCTAAGAAATAGGCTCCCAAATCAATAAAAATAAGTTCGAAAAATCACTAACCTATTGATCTTTGTAGAATTATTCTAATCGTTGACGCAGGATGTAGAACGACCTTATAACAAATTGGCTCGAACATTTGGCAGACCGCACCGATAAACGATGTGGGCCGATTAATGATCGACCTGACCAACTAAAACCACCCAACAATCGAATTTCATAACAACAACGATACCTAGCAATTATTACTAACCAACTTGGCACGGAGGAGAAAAACCAATGCCCAATCTCAAAGGAACCAGTACCGAAGACAATCTAAAAGCAGCTTTTGCCGGTGAGTCCCAGGCGAACCGCCGCTATCTGTATTTTGCGCAAAAAGCCGACGTCGAGGGCTACAACGATGTCGCAGCCGTATTTCGGTCCACGGCTGAGGGCGAAACCGGCCATGCGCATGGTCATTTGGAGTACCTGGCCGAAGTCGGCGACCCCGCCACCGGTGAGCCGATTGGGGCGACGTCCTCAAATCTGAAAGCAGCAATTGCCGGCGAGACACACGAATACACCGATATGTATCCGGGAATGGCGAAATCTGCGCGCGACGAAGGATTTGATGAGATCGCGGATTGGTTCGAAACACTCGCCAAGGCCGAAAAATCGCATGCCGGTCGCTTCCAAAAAGCGCTCGATTCTCTGGATGGGTGAGCGCACCTCGCACCCTACCCGTTATCAGCTCCACGACGGACGCGATGGAAGGGGCTTCGGCCCCTTCCGTTGTTTGACGATGCTGTTGCGCAAGCTGGAACGCAGGCGGCTGCGCAACAGGACACAAGATACGATCACTGATTAGAAATTTGGGCTTGTGCGATGAAGGAAGGCAGCACGGAAGCACCGACACGCCGCCCCATTGCGTGGCAGGACGCCTCTTTCTATGACTGGGACGATCTCGACGCCGAACTCCATCGGGTCTTCGACATCTGTCATGGTTGCCGCCGTTGTTTTAATCTTTGCGATAGTTTTCCAAGGCTGTTCGACCTCATCGACGACTCAGAGACCGGTGAACTCGACTCAGTCGCAAGCGAAGATTTCAAGCCCGTCGTCGACGCCTGTACATTGTGTGACATGTGTTTCATGACTAAATGTCCTTATGTGCCGCCGCATGAATTCAACCTTGATTTTCCCCACCTTATGCTTCGATATCGCGCCGCAGAGCGACGACGCAGTGGTGGCGGGTTCCGCCAGCAACAGATCAGTGAGACGGACCGAAATGGTCGCCTGGCTGGAGGAGTAGCGGGGCTCGCAAATTGGGCGAGTCGCTCTAGCAATCGCATCACGCGCCCGATTCTCGAGAGTGTGGCAGGGATCAACCGCGACGCGTCGTTGCCGGCATTTCACCGTAAGACGTTCGTCAAGCAGGCAAGAAAAGACACGCCGATCGTTAATCGCGACGCACCTGGCTTCGGTCGCAAAGCGGTTTTGTTTGCTACCTGCTTCGTTAACTACAACAATCCTGGGATCGGCAACGCAGCCCGTCAAATTCTTGCTCGTAACGGTGTCGACACCGAGATCGCGTATCCCACGTGTTGTGGAATGCCACAATTGGAGCAGGGCAATATAGAGGATGTCGCGGCCAAAGCACGGCTGGCATCGGCAGAGTTGGCCCAGTGGGTAGACAAGGGTTGTGACGTTATCGCGTTGATCCCATCATGTGCGCTTATGCTGAAATTTGAGTGGCCGCTCATTCTCCCCGACGATGGGACCGTCGCGAAGGTCTCCGAAGCGACCAGCGATATCACTGAATATATCGTTGATATCGCGCGCAATGAGGGCCTTGCACCGGGCCTGGGGCCACTCGATGGGGCGGTGGCACTGCATCTGGCATGTCACGCGAGGGCACAGAATATGGGCCCTAAGGCGGCGGAACTCCTGAAGCTTATTCCCGACTCCGATCTCACGGTCGTTGAGCGATGCTCAGGGCACGGTGGTTCGTGGGGTGTATTGCAGGAGAACTTCGATGTGGCCGTGAAAATTGGTCGTCCCGTCGCACGCCAAGCACTCGAAAGCAAAGCACCTTACGTCGCTTCGGAGTGTCCGTTGGCGGCAGATCATATTGTCCAAGGCATGTCGATCCTTGGCGAGGGCAAAAGCAGCGCCCAGCCCTGCCATCCGGTTGAGCTTTTTGCGCGCGCGTACGGGATTGATGTTTGATCCCCACTTTGTGGCCGATGGGTCATGAACTCGGCACGAATTCTGACCCGTGACGACGTTTTATCGCTCGAGGAATATGAAAAGATACGCCCGCAGCGACGCGGCGATATCCTCAAGGTAAAGCAGCGGCGGCGAGTATCGGTGGGCCCCTTCGCGACCTTCTATTTCGAGAGTTACGATACCATGTGGTACCAGGTGCATGAGATGCTGCGCATCGAGGGTGGTGGTATCGCCCAGATTGAAGAAGAAATCGAAGCGTTTGCACCTCTGGTTCCGGCCGGTCGCGAGTTCGTCGCGACGTTGATGTTTGAAATCCCCGACGCTGAACGGCGCGACCGAGTTCTACACGAGCTCGGTGGCGTCGAAGAAACCGTGTTCATCTCAGTAGGCGGCACGCGCAGCGCCGCGATCCAAGAAGGCGATATTGAGCGTACCAATTCAGGCGGGAAGACCTCGGCTGTCCACTTTCTACGATTCCCTCTTTCGGACGATCAGGCCGCCTATTTCAAAATGAAAAGCTGTGAAGTAGTACTCGGGATCGGACACGCCAACTATTCCCATATGGCCGGACTGACTGAAGCAGCGCGATCAGAGCTTGTCGGCGATCTGAGCTAGACTCTGTTTACGGCAAGAGCCCTGTTAACCGCCGTCGTCTGGTGCTGGATAGACGCCCCACAAACGTGAACGCTCGATCCAACCACGAATTCCAGCGACCTCGACACGGCACCAGCCCTCGGCGCATTTAACGATATCGGCGACAACGCCAGGTTCTACACGTGCGACTGGTACGGAATTTGAACCGGCATCCTTGAACAGTACGCCGATCGTTTTGCCACGAACGACCACCGAACGCTTGCCCGAAAGCAGGCTTCGATGAACCCAACCCTCGGCGCCGTCACGGTCGCGCACTTTGCGCCACAGCTCAAACTCAGCCACAACCTCGACCGGCAGGCCACGCCGTACGAAAACCCAAGCGATCGGATACTGGACGCCGGGCCCTGCGCGGACATTGATTTCATCGGCGCGCAGGGAAACAAACCGCGGCACTTCGCCTGCGAATGCCGGAGATAGAATTGCCGCAAGAAGCAGGCCGATGATCAGCCCCCAAGGCGACAGTCCAGCTGCGTTATTGCTTGCAATCAAACGCCAGCGCTGCGCGCGCCCGGCCGCCCTACGCCGCATGCCGCGACAGATCATGAATCTCCGGTCGTTCGCCGCACAGCGGACAATCGGGATCTTGCTTTAGCACGACTTTACGAAAAGTTGTGCTCAGCGCGTCATAAATGACCAATGAACCTGACAGACTATCGCCGATATCCAACAATTCCTTGACCACTTCGATTGCCTGCAGCGACCCGATGGCACCGGCGAGTGCCCCGAGCACACCGCCTTCGGCGCAAGACGGAATCAGTCCATCGGGCGGAGCTTCCCGAAATACGCAGCGATAGCAGGGATAATCGCTACCGAGATGCGCTTTAAAGGTTGATAACTGGGCGTCAAAACGAAGAATCGCACCAGATACAAGCGGTTTCTTGGCGAAGAAACAGGCATCGTTAACCAGGAACCTTGTTGCAAAATTGTCGCTGCCATCAGCGACGAGGTCGTAATCCGCAACCAGGTCGAGAACGTTGTCGGCGACCAATCGCACCGCATGTGGCACAAGCCTGACATCGGGATTTAGGGCAGCAACCGTTTGCTGCGCGCTGTCTGTTTTAGCGATACCGATCCGGTCGGTTGTGTGCGCGATTTGACGTTGTAGGTTGGACAGACTCACATGGTCGTCGTCGACAACGCCAATCGTCCCGACCCCGGCTGCCGCAAGATACATTAGCAGTGGTGAACCGAGGCCGCCGGCGCCGACGACAAGTACTCTCGATTCAAGAAGTTTGCTTTGGCCAACGCCGCCGATTTCCTCAAGGATGATGTGCCGCGCGTAGCGCTCGATCTGGGTGTCGTCGAATTCCATGTCAGGACGTATTGAGGGCTGCAGTCCCGGTGGAGCCGAAGCCGCGCGAACCGCGCTCCGTCACGTCAATAGCTGACGCTTCGATCCAATTTGCCCGACTCACCGGCGCCACAACCAGCTGGGCGATTCGCTCTCCGCGCTTGACCGTAACGGGTCGGTCACCATGGTTAATAAGGATGATTTGGATTTCACCGCGGTAATCCGAATCAATCGTGCCCGGGCTATTAAGGACGGTAATCCCCTGCTTTAGAGCGAGACCCGAGCGCGGCCGCAGCTGCGCTTCATAGCCGGCCGGGAGTTCCAGACAAAAGCCAGTCGGAACCGCAACGCGTTCGCCGCTCGCGATGACCATGTCGGCCGCAATCGCGGCGCCAACATCGAGCCCAGCTGAGCCCGGTGTGGCATAGGTCGGAAGCTCGATTCCGTCCGCGTGCGGAAGACGTTTTATGGTGACGTTAACCGCACTCATTCTGCGGCCTGTACGTTCACAAAATACTCAGCAACACGGGTTGCGAGGCGCGCGGCGACCTCGATCTTACTAAGTTTCGGCCAGGCTTCACTACCGCCAGATGTGATCAGATGAACGATGTTGTCATCTTTGCCAAACACCGAACCGCCGGAAACGTCGTTGGCCATCAACCAATCGCACCCCTTGCGCGCCAATTTGGTAGTCGCGTTGGCGACCAGGTTTTCTGTCTCTGCGGCAAATCCGACCACCAGGTGGGGGCGGTTCGATTCAGATTGGCTGAGCGTCGCCAGAATGTCCGGGTTTTCGACCAGGTTGAGCACGGGTGTCTGGTTGGTTTTCTTCAACTTGCCACTCGTGCGATTCGCAACCCGCCAATCTGCAACGGCCGCGGTAAGAATTGCAACGTCGACAGGGAGTGCGGCGCGGCAAGCTGCCATCATCTCGTCTGCCGTCTCAACCTTAATCACCTCGACACCCCGAGGTGGATCCAGGGCGGTCGGTGCGGTCGCCAAAATCGTGTGCGCACCCAATCGCGAAAGCGCATCAGCGATGGCATAGCCCTGTTTTCCAGACGAGTGATTTGAAATGTAGCGAACTGGATCAATCGGTTCTCGGGTGGCCCCGGCGGTGACCAGCGCACGCCGTCCCCGCAATGGCGCCTCGCCCTGGCCGCTCAGCAGCGTTTCGATGGCGGCGATGATATCAACGACCTCGGCCATGCGGCCAACACCGACCTCGCCGCAGGCAAGGTCGCCGGCATCGGGCCCAACGAATCGCACACCATCTCGCTTGAGGCACGCGACGTTACGCAGCGTTGCGGGATTGTTCCACATCTCGACGTTCATGCCCGGTGCAACCAGTACCGGCTTGTCGGTTGCCAGCAGTGCCGTCGAGGCCAAATCGTCGGCCATCCCGCTCGCCATTTTGGCGAGGATATTGGCAGTAGCCGGGGCGACTACAATCAGATCCGCTTCGCGCGACAATCGAATGTGGCCCATTTCACTCTCGTCTGTCAGCGAGAATAGATCTGAATACGCTTTGTCTTCGCTAAGCGATGCGACCGACAGGGGCGTTACGAACTGGCTGCCCGCGCGGGTCAAAACGCAGCGCACGGTGCAGCCACGTTCGCGCAGCCGGCGTATCAATTCGAGGCTTTTGTAGGCCGCGATGCCGCCCGCGATGATCAACAATATGCGCTGGTTTAGGAGCATGGGTCGGAACGTCTCGATTCGGTCCGTGAAGTTAAGGTATAGCGCCTACTTGGGTGGTTCAAGGAGGCGCCCATTTGCCTAGAAAATAAGCAGTAAAAGCAGCGCCGCGGCCGACACGATAGCGGCAATCTGCCAGGGCTTACGCTTGCGCGCTTGTTCGGCGGCGATCGCGCGTGCGCTATCAGGGTGAAGGCGCAATCCTTCGCTTGAGACCAGCGCTGCCGCCGCCTCGGCCTTTTCCACCAGCCGGGGAAGGCGCCGTACCAAACTGCCCGCTTCGTCCAATCCATCGCGCAGGCGCGCTTCAGGGCCGATTTGATCGCGAACGTGGCCTTCCAACAATGGCTCAGCCATTTGCCACACGTTACCGCCTGGATTCAATGTGCGTGCCACCCCTTCGATGACGACCAGGGTTTTCTGCAGTAGCAAGAGTTGCGGCTGGGTCTGCATATCGAACGTCTGCGTGATTTGGAAGAGCTGGGCGAGTAAGCGGCCGATGGAGAGGTCGTTGGCTTCTCGGCCCAATACGGGTTCGCCGATCGAGCGGCAAGCCTGAGCGAATGCGTCGACAGATTGCGATTGTGGAACGTATCCAGCTTCAAAATGGATTTCCGCGGCGCGGCGATAGTCACCAACCAGGAACGCGAAGAGTAGCTCTGCAACGTATCGGCGATCCCCCTTGTTCAGGCGCCCCGTGATACCAAAGTCGACGGCACAGATGTTGTTGTCGTCATCGACGAAGAGATTGCCGGGGTGAAGGTCGGCATGAAAAAAGCCATCACGGAAGACTTGGTTGAAGAACGCCCGCAGCAGATTGTTAACGATGGCTTCGGGGTTTCGGCCTGCGACAATCAAGGCTTCGCGATTGTCGATCGGAATCCCCTCAAAACGCGTCGCGGTCAGAACCCGCCGATCGGTACGATCCCAATCGACCTTGGGGACCTGAAAAGTTTTATCCTCAGCAAAATTCTCGGCCATTTCCGAGGCTGCCGCGCCTTCGAGGCGAAGGTCCATTTCAATGGCAACGGTGCTGGCAAACGTACCGACTACGTCGATCGCCCGCAGGCGTCGGAATTCGGGGAGCCACTCGAGATTGCGTGCGATCCAGGCAAAGAAATCGATGTCGCGGCGAAACTGATCCTCGATGCCCGGCCGTAAGACTTTAACCATGACATCATCGCCATTGTTCGTAACAGCCTGGTGAACCTGGGCGATCGATGCGGCGGCGGTGGCGTGTCGATCGAAGCGTGTGAATGCCGATTCGACTGATTGATCCAAGCTCTTTTCGATGGTCTCGATAGCGACCTTGGCCGCAAACGGCGGCACTCGATCACGCAATTGGCCGAGATCGTCGGCAACGTCCTCACCGATGAGATCGGGGCGCGTTGAGAGGGCCTGTCCAAACTTGATAAAGCTTGGTCCCATTTCCTGGAGTGCGACGGCGAGCCGCTCTCCCGGTCGTCCGGCCGCCCGTTTTCGCGACAATCGCCGGGCTATCCAAATTGTCCACGGCGGAAAAGCGAGCCGTTCCAATGGGAACAGAGCATCGTGTCGTGCGAGCGTCCGCCCTAGCGATATCAAGCGTCGCGCGTTGCGTATTGTTTGAAGCACCCGAACCGTCTCATATCCGCCAAGCTGTGTGAATCGCTGCAACGCCGCCCGTTAGGTTGAGGAAGCGTACGTTGTCGAACCCGGCGGCCCCGATCATCGCGGCGAAATCGTCCTGATTGGGAAATCTGCGAATGCTCTCCACCAGATATTGGTAGGCGTCGCGATCACCGGTAATCATCTGACCCAGTGTCGGCAGTACTGAGAACGAATAAAGATCATAGATACGTTCAAGGCCGGGGAGCACGGTCTTGCTGAACTCAAGACAAAGAAAATGCCCGCCTGGTTTGAGGACGCGACGCGCTTCGGTCAGCGCCCGCTCGACATGTGTGACGTTGCGGATACCGAATGCGATCGTCGCGGCATCGAAGGTCGCGTCGTCAAACGGCAGCGCCTCGGCATCGCTGCAGGTCCAGCTGATACCGTCGACGAAACCGCGATCGATGGCGCGATCACGTCCCACGTCGAGCATATTCGAGTTGGCGTCGCAAACCGCGACCGCTTCACCGCCACCGCCGAATGATCCGCTTCGCTTTTGGCATCGCTCGATAAAGCGGAAGGCAACGTCACCGGTGCCGCCGGCAATGTCTACCAGGTTGAGCCCCGGACGGGGGTTTAGCCAATCGACTAACTTCGCCTTCCAAGCCCGGTGAATGCCGGCCGACATAAGGTCGTTCATCAAGTCATAACGACGGGCGACGCTATCAAATACACCACTAACAAGCTGGCCCTTGCGCGCGGTCGGAACCTCGCGAAAACCGAAGTGAGTGGTATCTTGTGCTTTCTTTTCAAGCATTTACGTCAACATAGCGCAGCCCCAACCTTTGCGCTACTTTACGCCGCCATGCCCGAGCTGCCCGAGGTTGAGACCGTCTGTCGTGGTCTGCGAAGAAAGATCGAAGGGCGGCGGTTAATCCGGGTCGTTCAGCGGCGTCCGGATCTGCGCAAGCCATTCCCAAAAAACTTCAGCCAGCGGCTTCGCGGGCAACGAATCTTAGCGATCGAGCGGCGCGCTAAATATATTCTGATCGTTCTGGAAGCCGATCTTGTCTTAATCATACACCTGGGCATGTCGGGGCGATTGCTAATCCACGACGATCCGGCGCAAACGCTCGAAACCCATGATCACGTCGCGTTTCAGACTGACGACAATCAGTTGATCGTATACCGGGACCCGCGCCGTTTTGGGCTCATGGATATTGCCTCTCACAGTGGCCTGGCTAGCCATCCGCTGCTTCGCGACATTGGTCCGGAGCCGCTCGATCCCGATTTTACGCCCACCGAGCTGTCGAACCGACTTAGGGGTCGTAAGACGCCAATCAAATCCGCATTGCTCGATCAGCGGATCGTCGCGGGTCTCGGTAATATCTACGTTTGTGAAGCCCTGTACCGGGCCGGAATTTCGCCACGGCGCCAGGCGGCGACGGTGGCCGGCCGCCGTGCAGAGCTCCTCGTTCCGGCGATCCGGGAAGTTTTGCAGGATGCGATCGAAGCCGGCGGTTCAAGCCTCAGGGACTACGTTCAAACCGATGGCGAACTGGGATACTTCCAGCATCGTTTCGCGGTCTATGATCGGGAGGGTGTGAAATGCCCGCGATGCGCATGTGCGAGCGGCGTTCGTCGGATTAACCAGGGCGGTAGATCGACGTTTTATTGTCCGAAGTTCCAACGTTGATGGGCTCGGTCCGGGAGAGGTTCGGGGTTTGGCGGAAGCGCGTTATCCGAAGCAGCCTGTTGATGGTCCTGATCGGCGGCAGTGCCGCTTCATTAATCGAACAAGCGGCATCGACTGACTTTCTAAGGTTTGTTGAAGATCTACCGCTTGCGCCCGGCCTGATCGAGGACGGCAGTACGATTGTGGTATTCGACAAGCCGAATGGACGAATCGTCGAGACGCGCGCAAGCGGCCAACTATCTTCCGCTGCCGCGGTAGTTGATTTCTATCGCCAAACGCTACCCCAGCTCGGCTGGAAACCGGTCGCCGCGGCAATAAACGCGACGCCGAATGGCGCAATACAACTGAACTTCGCCCGCGCCCGCGAAGTGTTATCGCTGTTGATCGGTACGGATAATGGCGTTGTCGTTGTACGGTTTGCGATTACGCCGCTTTAGTACTATTGCGATAAAATAGAGAAGGAACTCCGATGGCTTACAAGACCATATTGGTGGAAACGCACGAGAACGTGGGGCTGATCACGTTACATCGCCCGGACGTGCTGAATGCGCTCAGTCCGGAACTGATGCGCGAACTCGGCGAAGCGCTGCTTGCTTATGACGCCGACGATGGGATCGGTGCGATCGTGCTAACCGGCAATGAGAAAGCATTTGCGGCGGGTGCAGATATTAAGGAAATGCAGCCGAAAGGCTTTGTCGACGTCTTCATGGAAGATTTTTTGGCGGCGGAGGCGGCGATCATTTCTCGATGTCGCAAGCCGATTATCGCAGCAGTTGCGGGATTCGCACTCGGCGGCGGGTGTGAACTGGCCATGTTGTGCGATTTCATTCTGGCCGCGGATACCGCCAAGTTCGGGCAACCCGAGATTAAGCTCGGTGTTATTCCCGGCCTTGGCGGCACCCAACGACTACCACGTGCTGTGGGCAAGGCTAAGGCCATGGAGATGTGCCTCACCGGCCGAATGATGGACGCCGAAGAGGCTGAACGAGCTGGCCTCGTGAGCCGCATCGTGGTTGCGGATAAACTGCTCGAGGAAACTTTGAGCGTGGCCGGCCAGATAGCTGCGATGTCGCGGCCTTCGGTTCTCATGGCTAAGGAATCTGTGAACCGGGCGTTTGAAACAACACTCGATGAGGGTCTGCTCTTCGAACGACGGCTATTCAACGCGTCGTTTGGCACCGAGGATAAGCAGGAGGGGATGGCGGCGTTCGTAGAAAAGCGCCGACCCGACTTCCAGAACCGCTAACACCCGGCCCAAAGACCATGGTAGGTATAGTTGACGTGGCCTCGACGCTTGGTTATAAGCGCGCCGCGTCAACTCCGGGAAGATAATGGCACACCACAAATCAGCGATTAAGCGCATGCGCCGAACACTGCGGCGGACCGAAATTAATAAAACCCGACGGACCCGTATCCGCTCGAGTATTAAAAAGGTCGAATCGGCGGTAGTTGCAGGCGATGCCGGCGCTGCCAAAGAGGCGCTCCAAGCGGTTCAGCCGGTTTTGATGAGCGGCGTTGGCCGGGGCATCGTTAAGAAGAATACAGCGTCGCGAAAACTGTCTCGGCTCTCGGCTCAGATTAAGACCCTTTCCTAAGCTGGTTTCTTAAGTTAGCGGCGCAACCACCCGCGCTGCGCCAAGTGTTTCCGCCGTGACTTGGCGGTCACCGAGAGTCGCCCAACGGCGACAGTTAAGAAAAAAACCAAACGTTCCCCTTTCGGTCTGGTTGCATGCGGGTGATGTCCGCATTACTGTGGATATCTCAGCGTCGTGTACCCAGATTAAGTATATCTAAAGTAAAAACCAAGTAATTGGTCGGCGTCGGCTGTCCTCCGGCGATCGGAGAAGTGCGTGTGTTCACAAATAATACTAAGAAAAGTAGTCGAGACAAAAAACCAAACTGAGATTAGAAATAAAAAACGATATTCGGCAAAACGATATCACCGGGAACGTTGCGGGTGCCGGGCGTCGTTGGGAGGGTTACATGAGTTTGCTTTCCGTCTTTTCCATACATCTTTCCTCTACTAACGAACGGTCGCTGCCTTAAACGCGCGGCTCGTTACGGCATATGCCTTACGCCGGCGATGTGACGCCCGACGATGCATGGCGGAGGCTTGAAGAGGATCCGCGCGCCGTACTGATCGACGTCAGGACTGACGCTGAGTGGGCCTATGTTGGCAGTCCCGATCTCTCGAAGCTCGGCAAGGTGATCGTGCGTTTGTCGTGGCAGGAGTTTCCCGGGATGGAGATAAACCCAAACTTCGTGGACCAGCTTAACGCCGCGGGCGCTGAGAAAGATCAAACGTTGTTCTTCATATGCCGTTCCGGCGCCCGCTCAAAATCGGCCGCTCTGGCCATGACGGAAGCCGGTTTTCCCCGATGCCATAACGTGGCTGAGGGATTTGAAGGTGATCGCGACAGTGGCGGGCATCGTGGCATGGTGAATGGCTGGAAACAGCGCAGATTGCCCTGGTTGCAGGGCTGACTATGGTGGCCGGGAAAATGGATCAAAGCGCGATTAGCGATGCATGGGAGAGCGTCCGTTCCGGCTTACGGAACGAACTCGGGGATGCGACCTTTAATAGCTGGTTGAAATCGATGTCGTTATTGGAGTGCAGCGGCAGCCAGGTCACTATTGGAGTGCCGACCCGCTTTGTCCGCGATTGGGTAACCTCTCACTATGCCGAGCGCATTTTGAAATTGTGGCGAGCAGTGGACAGCGACATTCGCTCGGTTGACATCCGGGTTGATGCCAGAACCGTTCGCCGCCCTCGCGACGAGGTGGATGCCAACGAAAAGTTGGAGCGTACCTCTGAGGACTCGCGCCAAGCGACGGGTTCCGGCAGCCGAACGATGTGGCACGAGGATATGAGCGCGCCGCTTGACCCCCGCTTTCGGTTTGAAAGCTTCGTGGTCGGCAAGCCCAACGAACTGGCCTATGCAGCAGCTCGCCGTGTGGCTGAAACACCGAGCGTGCCGTTCAATCCGTTGTTCATTTACGGCGGCGTGGGATTAGGCAAGACCCATCTAATGCACGCCATCGCCTGGCAAATTTCCGAAGCATATCCGGACCGTCGGGTTGTTTATCTATCGGCCGAAAAGTTTATGTATCAGTTTGTGCGGGCGTTGCGTTTCAAAGACGTAATGGCGTTCAAACAGCAGTTTCGTTCGGTCGATGTGTTGATGATCGACGATGTGCAATTCATTAGCGGCAAGGACTCAACCCAGGAGGAGTTCTTCCACACATTCAACGCCCTCGTGGATCAGAATCGGCAAATTGTTATTTCCGGTGACCGTTCGCCTTCGGATCTTGATGGTATGGAGGAGCGTATGCGATCGCGGCTCGGGTGGGGCCTGGTCGCGGATATCCACGCAACCGACTACGAACTCCGCCTCGGCATCCTTCAATCCAAGCTTGAGCTCGCGGGCGGCCCCGAAGTTCCTTTGCGTGTGCTTGAGTTCCTGGCTCATCGGATCACGTCGAACGTTCGTGAGCTTGAGGGGGCGCTCAACCGGGTGCTGGCCTACTCCAACCTCGTCGGCCGTTCAATCGCACTCGAAATGGCCCAAGACGTGTTGCGCGATCTCTTGCGAGCCAACGATCGCCGGATCACGATTGAGGATATCCAGAAACGGGTTGCCGAACACTACAACATTCGGTTGGCCGACATGCATTCGCCGCGGCGCGCGCGCTCGGTCGCCCGTCCGCGTCAGGTTGCGATGTATCTTGCCAAGCAATTGACAACTCGCTCGTTGCCTGAGATCGGCCGCAAATTTGGCGGTCGAGACCACACAACGGTGATGCACGCCGTTCGTAAGATTGATGAACTACGCGCTGCCGATCCAGAATTGTCGGAAGATATCGATCTTCTTAAGCGTATGCTCGAAATCTAGAATTTGTGCTGGCACTTGCCGGTATCAGCTATTTGGCTGCGGGCGCCGAGCGTGTCGTAAAAGATTTGTTGTAACGGTCTGTAAATAAACAAAAAACTAGGCCTTTACCGCTACGCGATAAGGGCATAAATAGCGCCCCCTTGTAGGTCTTTTTTGCTATAATCAATCTTGCCTGTGCAATGGTCCTACATCACCGCTTCAGGAAAACTAACTACCGCAACCCAGTCGGCCCACGTGCGGTCGACGGCACGTCTGGAATGTCTTTAGTCGAATGAAATTAACTATAGAACGCAGTGCCCTGCTGACCGCGTTGGGGCACGTTCAAAGCGTTGTCGAACGTCGCAACACAATCCCAATTCTGTCTAACGTTCAACTCGCGGCCGAGGCCGGTGCATTGAACCTGACCGCGACCGATCTCGATTTGGCGGTCGTAGCTCAAGTCGCGACCGAAGTTGGTCAAGCAGGCGCGACGACGACCCCCGCGCACACCCTTTACGATATCGTTCGCAAGTTGCCTGATGGTGCGCAAATTGAGCTCAAGCTGGGCGATTCCGATGGTCGTCTGGCAATCACCGCCGGACGCTCGGAGTTCATGTTGCCGTGCTTGCCGCGTGAAGATTTCCCGGTCATAGCCGAGGGCGAACTGCCGACACAGTTCAACATCGGCGTGGCCGAACTAAAACGCCTTATAGACAAAACGCGATTTGCAATTTCAACCGAGGAAACCCGCTACTATTTGAATGGGATCTACATCCACCACGCCGATCACGAGGGAGTGGCGATGCTACGCGCAGTCGCGACCGATGGACATCGCCTAGCGCGGGTCGATACGCCGCTACCGGATGGCGCTACCGACATGCCGGGCATCATTGTGCCGCGCAAGGCCATCAACGAATTGCGCAAGTTGGTCGACGATACCGAGGAACCCGTCGCGGTTGCTTTGTCGGATACCAAAATTCGTTTTTCATTCGGGCATACGGTTCTAACGACCAAGCTGATCGATGGGACCTTTCCGGACTATGCGCGCGTCATTCCCGAGGGGAACGACAAAGTGCTGGAAGCAGACAACAAGGTTCTTTCCGAGGCCGTTGATCGCGTATCAACAATTTCAACCGAGAAATCGCGGGCCATCAAGCTTGAAGTTTCCGAAGGTAAGCTCACCTTGTCGGCAACCAGCCCCGAGAGCGGCAGTGCGGTGGAGGAATTGGCCGTCAGCTATCACGGCGACAGTGTCGAGATCGGTTTTAACTCCCGTTATCTGCTTGATATCGCCGGTCAGATCGAGGGCGATGTCGCCCGCTTCACGATGTCAGATGCAGTTTCGCCGACGATTGTCGAGGATGGCAGCGATTCGGCGTCACTGTTCGTACTGATGCCGATGCGGGTTTGAGGCCTGATTGACGGAACTGCCATTAGCAGCCTCGTCGCTAGCGACAAGGCAGGCGCGTGCGTCCGACCACGCGGTCACGCGACTAACGCTTACGGAATTCCGCTGCTACGCGGCGCTGCGGTTAGATATCGAGCCGACGCCGGTAATTCTCACAGGGCCCAACGGAGCCGGGAAGACCAATCTGCTCGAAGCCGTTTCGTTGATGGTGCCAGGCCGCGGGCTGAGGCGGGCGAAATTGGCCGACATTACGCGCAATCATTCGCCGCGCCCGTGGGGCGTTGCGGCACGCGTGCAGACGCCGCGCGGGGCGATTGAGATCGGGACAGCGATCGAGGCACCTCAATCGGCGGATAAGAACAGCCCCTCCGAGGACGATAGTGACGGCGCTGCCGATATGATCAGCCAACGGCGTCTGGTCAAAATCGATGGGGCTTTAACGCCACAATCGGCACTTGCCCGCGCGATCTCGATTACCTGGCTGGTCCCACAGATGGATCGTTTGTTTACCGAAAGCGCAGGCGGGCGGCGCCGTTTCTTCGACCGCCTAGCCTACGGCTTTGATCCTGATCACGCGAAGCGCCTGAGCGCTTATGAACGGGTACTACGCCAACGCTCGCGCCTGCTGAAAGACGGCGTCCGCGATGATCGATGGCTGGCGGCGCTTGAGGAAACGATGGCCGAGCACGCGGTCGCGGTTGGTGCCACGCGGCGCGACACCCTCGCTCGCCTGGAGAGCGGCTTCGCCATGGCTCAGGGCGCGTTTCCAGGTGCGCGCCTGGATCTCGACCGCTGGGTTGAATCTGCGCTCAAACACGATCCTGCGCTAACGGTGGAAATCGCTTTGCGTGAGCGCTGGGCAACCTTGCGCGAAACAGACGCTGCCGCGGGCCGCGCATCGATTGGAGTTCATCGAACCGATGTGTTGGTTTGGCATGATTCGAAGGGAACACCGGCCGCACAGTGTTCAACCGGCGAACAAAAGGCCCTGTTGATCGCGATCGTGTTGGCCCAGGCGCGCGTCCTCTCGGCTCGCCAAGGGCACGCACCGATTTTGTTGCTTGATGAAGTCGTTGCCCATCTCGACGAACAGCGCCGCGAAACCCTTTTCAGCGAACTGCTGGCGATGGGAACCCAAGCGTGGTTGTCGGGAACAGATCCCGGACAATTTGCCGGGCTCCGCGAGCGATCCCAATTTATCCATGTAGCCGACGGCTCCGTTAGCCCCGTCAAAGGAAGTTGATCGAATGAGCGGAGAAGCCCAAGACCAAAACCAAGAATACGGCGCGGATTCGATCAAGGTGCTGCGCGGCCTGGAGGCCGTCCGTAAGCGGCCGGGAATGTATATCGGTGATACCGAGGACGGATCGGGCCTCCATCACATGGTTTACGAGGTTGTCGACAATGCGATCGACGAGTCCCTGGCGGGGCATTGCGACCTGATAAAAGTCACCCTCAACCCGGAAGGGACGATTACGGTTAATGACAATGGGCGTGGGGTGCCGACGGACATCCACGAAGAGGAAGGCGTATCGGCCGCCGAGGTAATCATGACGCGATTACACGCTGGCGGAAAGTTCGATCAGAACTCCTACAAGGTCTCCGGCGGACTTCATGGCGTCGGCGTTTCTGTTGTTAACGCGCTATCGGATTGGCTGGAAATGACAATCTGGCGCGACGGCAAGGAGCATTTGATTCGCTTCGAAGGCGGGGATGCAACCGACCCCCTGAAGGCTACCGGCGATGCCGGTAATCGCACCGGGACCGAGATCACGTTTCTGCCCTCGGATAAGGTGTTCTCTAATTTGGAGTTCGACTATGCGACGTTAGAGCACCGCCTCCGGGAGCTCGCTTTCCTGAACTCGGGGACCCGCATCCATCTGATTGATGCCAGAGGCGTCGAGACCGAGAACAAAGAATTTTACTACGAAGGTGGTATCGAGGAGTTCGTCAACTTTCTCGATCGCGCCAACACGCCGCTTCACACACCGCCGATCACGATCAACGGTGAACGCGATGGGGTCGTCGTCGACGTATCGATGCAGTGGAATGAGAGCTATCACGAGAACGTTCTGTGCTTCACCAACAACATTCCGCAACGCGACGGCGGAACCCATATCGCAGCGTTTAGGGCCGCCCTGACGCGAATGATCAATAATTATATGAGCACCAGCGCAGCGGGCCGAAAAGACAAGATGGTCCTCAACGGCGATGATGTTCGCGAGGGTCTGACTTGCGTTCTTTCGGTGAAACTCGCTGATCCAAAGTTCTCGTCGCAAACCAAAGACAAGCTGGTTTCCTCGGAAGTGCGCCCGGCGGTCGAGGGTGAGGTCGGTGAACGCCTCGGCACCTGGTTCGAGGAGCACCCAGCAGAAGCGCGGCGCATCGTTTCCAAAATCATCGAAGCGGCAGCCGCTCGCGAAGCGGCGCGGCGAGCCCGTGATTTGACCAGACGAAAAGGCGCCCTCGACATATCCAATCTTCCCGGCAAGCTTGCCGACTGCCAAGAGCGAGATCCGGCGAAAGCGGAGTTGTTTCTCGTTGAGGGTGATTCGGCGGGAGGATCGGCCAAGCAGGGGCGCGACCGACGCGCACAGGCGGTGTTGCCGCTACGCGGCAAGATCCTCAACGTTGAGCGGGCCCGGATCGACAAGGTTCTCTCATCTGTTGAGATCGGCACGCTCATCACGGCCCTTGGGGCCGGCGTGGGGCGCGAAGATTTCAACATCGAGAAGATCCGCTACCACAAGATTATAATCATGACGGACGCCGATGTTGACGGCGCCCACATCCGTACTCTGCTGTTGACCTTCTTTTATCGCCAGATGCCGGAGGTGATTCAGGCCGGCTACCTGTATATTGCCCAACCCCCTCTCTACAAGGTGAAGCGCGGCAGTTCGGAGGTGTATCTCAAGGACGACGCTGAGCTTGAACGCTATCTGATCGATACCGGCCTGGAAGATGCGGTTCTAGTGCTCGCCGATGGTGAGGGCTCACAACGGGCCGGCGATGACCTCCGAATGTTGGTCGAGCAAGCGCGTCGCGTTCGAACGCTGCTGACGTCGGTTGGACGGCGCTACAACCAGACATTGGTCGAACAGGCGGCCATTCTTGGCGCGCTCAACACCGATTTTCTCGCCGACTCGGAAACGGCCATGGCGGTTGCGCGCTACCTCTCACGGCGTATGGATGGTCTGTCCCCACAACACGAACGCGGGTGGCGGGGAGAACCAACCGAGGACGGTGGTCTTGAACTCACAAGGGAACTACGTGGCGTACGTGAGCGCCACACCGTTGATGGCATACTTTTTCGCTCGGCCGAAGCGCGTAAGCTCGATGAGATCGCCGCCGACCTTCAAGCCATTTACGAAAAGCCGTGCCTATTAAGACGCAAAGATGCCGAATTCGAGATCAAATCCCCGACGGAGCTATTGGACGCGGTTTTCAGCCTCGGGCGCAAGGGCATCACGATGCAGCGTTACAAGGGACTCGGTGAGATGAATCCTGAGCAGCTTTGGGAGACCACACTCGATACCGAAGCGCGGTCGCTGTTGCAGGTCAAAGTCGGCCAGGGCGACGAAGCCAACAGTCTGTTCGAACGGTTGATGGGTGACGAAGTAGCGCCGCGGCGTGAGTTCATCTCCGACAATGCGCTGAAGGTGGCGAACCTCGATATCTAACCCGACGCCGAGTAGGCGGGCTGATCATGGCACGGCAATCATCTGGTGAGGCCAGTAAGCGTCGGAAAACCGCTGATTCAGCCAAGGGCAACCCCAAGAAGGCCCGAAAACCTGTCCGATCCGCCCGGGCCGCCCACAATATTTGGAGTCGTTTGGGCCGAATAGCCGCGGTTTCGATCGTTGTAATCCTGCTGACTGCTATCGCTACGGTGCTGTGGTTCGCCCGCGACCTACCCAATCCCAGAGAGATCGCCAGCGTTACCCGAACTCCCGCTGTGACATTGCTTGATTCGGAGGGGCAAATGTTCGCCAAGTTTGGCGGTATCGTGGGCGACCACGTCACCGTTGATCAGCTCCCCCCATGGCTTTCCGCCGCCGTCATCGCGACCGAGGATCGGCGCTTCTACCGACACTTTGGCGTCGACATACGCGGAATTCTGCGCGCGGCATTTCGTAACCTTCGCGAGGGCAGTGTACGGGAGGGCGGAAGCACGCTTACCCAACAGCTTGCGAAGAATCTCTTTCTCACTCACCAGCGTAGCCTCAAGCGGAAGATTCAAGAGGTCCTGCTCGCTGTTTGGTTAGAACAGAATTTATCGAAGGACGAAATCCTCACTCTCTATCTCAACCGGGTGTATTTCGGTGCTGGTGCCTACGGTGTTGATGCCGCCGCGCGACGGTATTTCGCAAAGCCAGCGACCGGCGTGAGTCTCGCGGAAGCGGCGATGCTCGCGGGATTGTTGACTGCGCCCTCACGCTACGCCCCTAACGTTAATCCGCGCGGCGCCCGTGCTCGCGCCGCTATCGTCCTGTCAGATATGGTAGAAGCCGGCTTTCTTGATGTGGCGCAGGCCGAAACGGCAAAAGCAGCGAATGTCCCGATCGCGCGGCAGCCGGCTCAGCGTCACGGTCGCCACTTCGCCGATTGGGTACGTGATCAACTGCCAGATTATGTTGGCCCCGTCGACGGTTCCCGTCTCGTGGTGGGAACGACATTGGACATGAAGCTGCAAGCGGCGGCGGAAACCGCGATTGCCGAGACGATGGCCTTGGCCGCGACGCGCAATCTGAAGGTTGGCCAAGCCTCGCTTATTGCCATGACAGGCGACGGTGCTGTTCGCGCGATGGTTGGAGGTTCGAACTATCGCTCGAGCACTTACAACCGCGCTGTGACTGCGACGCGCCAACCCGGTTCGGCGTTCAAACTTTTTGTTTACCTGGCCGCGCTGGAGAAGGGTTTTTCCCCCGTGAGCCGCGTGGTCGATGAGCCTGTCGAAGTCAACGGCTGGAAGCCGCGCAATTACTCGGGGAAGTTTGGCGGCGAGATGTCGCTCCGGGAAGCATTCGCAACATCGGTCAATACGATCGCGGTCAAGATGTCGGAACGCGTGGGCCGGGCGCGGGTCATCGAAACCGCACACCGCCTCGGCATCATGAGCAAGTTAGACCCAAATCCGAGCCTCGCGCTAGGCACGGCTGAGGTAACACTGATTGAGCTTACGGCTGCTTACGCCGCTGTCGCCAATGGCGGCATCGGCGTGTGGCCTCATGCGATTGTCGAGGTTCGCGACCGCAGCGATCAAGCGCTCTACCGACGGGAGGGAACCGGGCCGGGCAGGGTCCTTGCCGTAGCGACGAGCCGGCAGATGACCGGGCTTTTGCAAGCGGTGGTGGCGAGCGGTACGGGTCGTGCGGCGCAGATTAAGGCTTTGGCCGCGGGGAAAACCGGCACTAGCCAGGATTACCGAGACGCTTGGTTCGTTGGATTTTCTGGCGATCTCATTGTCGGCGTTTGGGTTGGCAACGATGATGCGACACCGATGCGCGGCGTTACCGGTGGTGGCTTGCCGGCGCACATCTGGCGCCGATTCATGAGCGCGGCCCAGCCTGCACCACGTCCGGCGGCACCGACCAAGCCAATCGTCAATGGTTCGACACCTGGTCCGCCGAATAGTCCGACCAGTAGTCCGACCTTGTGGCAACATCTCAGCGATATGCTCTATCAGGAGAACCGCTGACAGGACCCGCTAGCTCGCCGCTTGCTTTGGCCGCAGCAGCGTGTGCGAAACAAAAACCAGCACGCCTGATATCGCGACGATCGTTGCCACCGGCATTGCGGTCCCATCGTGCAATTCACTGACGAGGAGGCTCGCAGATGCCGAGAACGCCATCTGTGTGCCGCCCAACAGCGCCGATGTCTTGCCGGCGATCTCGGGGAATGGTGCGAGCACCAAAGCCATCCCGATCGGATTAATAAAACCAACCGCCAGCAAATAAACAAACATGGGCACCACGAACGCG